>POVV01000782.1_pt1 | contig 16424 bp, 16 predicted proteins | sample 1560271 | NCBI WGS metagenome assembly POVV01 (sample SAMN08337232, study PRJNA429181) | Bioreactor metagenome, whole genome shotgun sequencing project. | biome: cows' rumen and soil; feature: anaerobic; isolation source: anaerobic chemostat enrichment culture, galacturonate as sole carbon... | reverse complement strand
CAGGCGTACGTATTGGTACGCCGGCCGTCACCCGCCGTGGTTTCAAAGATGCTGAAGTTCGTGAACTTGCCGGCTGGATCTGTGACATTCTTGACAACATGGGCGATGAAGCAACAATCGAACGCATCAAAGCCAAAGTTCTGGATGTTTGCGCCCGTTACCCGGTTTACGCATAATATTGGCAGCTTATAGGCTCATTTTCATATATACCCGTCATACTTCAAGTTACTTGGCTGGTGACTAGAATTATTTTGGGTATAGTGTGAAATGTGGCTTAATAAAACAGGCGTTATATTTATACATATGGCGCCTGTTTTTTTTAGCTGTACCCGTCATACTTCAAGCTGCATCTTTGCAGGTTGCGCCCGGTCACCCGAATCACTTCTCTGAGTAAGTGATTCGGGACAACATGGTCTATTCATTGGCTTTGCCTCGATAAGGCCGCTGCAAGCAGCGATGCAACTCGAACTATTTTGGCTATAAAATGGGTTTAAATCTGATGAGAAGCGATAACTTCTGATAATAAAGGTGAATTTAATGAAGAAGCATAATCCTGGTTTTGAACAACTGTGTGAAGCGGCTCGTAAGAATGTAGATGAAATTAGTATCGGGCAGGTTAAGGCGATGATTGATTCAGGTACCGCTCCTCTGGTGCTCGATGTCAGAGAAGAAAGTGAGTGGAATAAAGACCATATCCCGGGTGCTCAGCACTTAGGGCGAGGCGTATTAGAACGAGATATCGAAACCCGAGTTCCTGATAAAACAACGCCAATTATCCTCTATTGCGGTGGTGGTTACCGTTCGGCGCTGGCAGCAGAAAGCATCCAGAAAATGGGGTATAGCCAAGTGTTATCAATGGACGGCGGCTATCGTGCATGGAATGAAGCAAACTACCCGCTAGATAAACAATAATTAGCCGTGATAGTTTATACCCGTCATCCTTCAAGTTGTTTGGGGGTTGGCTGCGCTCGTTCGCACCTGTCACATAGTGGGCGATGCTCCTGCCGACTCTCGAACTTGCCGGCTTCAAGCAACTTGAATTATTTAGGGTATAGAATGATCAGAATACTGGCGTTGATATTGAGCATGATAAGCCCGTTTGTCTGGGCCCACCCTCATAGTTTTATTGATTTAGACTCCAGTTTAGTCACTGATAATCAGACAATCACGGGCGTCAACATGGTCTGGTCGATGGATGAAATGACTTCGGCTGAATTATTACACGATGCCTCTCTGGCAAAAGATAGCCCGGCCATATGGCAATCTATGGCGGATGAGCTTATCGCCAATGCTGCTATTCAGAACTATTTCACCGAGATGCGCTCGGGCGGACAGCCGGTTGAATTCGGCAAAAAACCGGAAAAATACGCCCTATCCCGAAAGGGAAACAAAGCTATTCTGAGCTTTGTGCTACCGCTGGAAAAACCGGTATCGCTGGTCAATAATGTCATTACTATCTCTACTTATGAGCAGAGTTATTACGTCGATATGAGCTATGTAGAAGATGATAATTTCCGGCTGCCGGCTGATATTGCCGCTAGCTGTAGTGTTAGTATCGATACACCGAAACCTGACGCCTCATTGTTGGACTATGCCCAGTCTCTGGATAAAGATGATGCGCCTGAAGAGGATATGGCACTGGGAAGTCAGTTTGCTCAAACCGTGACGATTACATGCAAATAACCCATTCAGACAAAAATCAGAAAAAACAGAGCAATCAGAGTTTATGGCCGCTCTATGTCTGTTTGCTGGTATTGCTACTGTTAGGCGGGTTGATTTGGCTAAAGTGGCCGGATCTAGTATTACAAAGCGCTCTCTGGCAGAAGTCCCTTCATCAGCAACTGGTAGGATTATTACAGGAAGTTAAAACACATCCTCTGGAAACTGGCGCCATGCTGATGGCATTCAGTTTTGTCTATGGCGTACTTCATTCAGCAGGACCCGGGCACGGTAAAATTATTATTACCGCCTATCTGGCAACCCACCCGTTAAAACTTCGCAATAGCCTGTTACTGACCATTGCAGCATCAATGGTGCAGGGCATCGTGGCGATTGTATTGGTGACGACGGTTACTTATATATTGCAGCTCTCTTCACGCTCTTTACACCAAAGTAGCTTCTGGATGGAAAAGGGGAGCTATTTATTCATTGTGCTAATTGGTGGAGTTATCAGTTACCGAGCTTTGGGTAATCTGATGGCGACGCCAAAGGCCAACAGAATTAACATTCGCTCTCTGACGCCCATTGATGCAGAACATGTGCACAGCGCTGATTGTGGCTGCGGGCATCGGCATCTTCCTACCGAGAATGAGCTTTCAGCCGGCGGTGGATGGAAAACCAACCTGGCCATTATTTTTTCTATTGGTTTACGCCCGTGCTCCGGTGCAATATTAGTGCTGTTATTCTCAAAAGTGATTGATGCCTATTACTGGGGCATGGCTTCAGCTATGGTAATGGCAGTTGGAACTGCAACTACGATTTCATTATTAGCTCTACTGGTCCATTTTTCTCGCCGTCTGGCCGAACGTCTGACGGTAACCAGAGGCCGCAAATTATGGGGGCGAGTCGCGATATATTCTCTCTCATTTACAGGTGGTGTGTTGCTCATTCTGGCTGGAATGATTCTTTACTATGCGGCTTCTCCCGCGGCTATGGGTGGTATCCGTATTTTTTAGATTCTTAATAGTCGTTATTATTAAATAATAAGGATGCGTTATGAGAACTATCTATGCCCATCGCGGCATGTCTTCACTGGCTCCTGAAAATACACTCTCGGCTTTTAAACTCTGTGCCGATTACCGTGTTGGTTGGTTTGAGTGTGATATCGATATTCTGCACGACGGTACCATTGTCGTTTCCCATGACTCAACGCTGGATCGCTGTACTAACCGTTCCGGCCTGCTATTTGATATAAATAAACAAGACCTCGCTGATATTGATGCCGGTAGCTGGTTTAGTCACGATTATTTGGAAGAACCCATACCGACCTTAGATCAACTGATTGAGGTCATGAATCGCTATAAGCTGAATGCCAATATTGAAATCAAATCCTGTGAGTCTAACGTTCAGGCTAGCCGTGATTTACTCGATGGGCTGAACGCGGCGCTAGAACAGCTTGCTCCTGAACGTGAATATGTTATCTCTAGCTTTAACCCCATTCTTCTAGCCGAATTTAAAAAAATCCGACCTGAAGCCCCAATCGCTTGCCTGTTTGAAAATCAGACTTTAAATGATGACTGGCATGTGATTATGGAGTGGACCGGGGCGCAATATATCCATCCGCAAAACGATGGATTAACTCGCGAACAGGTCAAAATGTTTAAGGATCGAGGGTATAAAGTCAATGTCTGGACGGTGAACGCCAAAGATAGGGCTAATGAGCTGTTTAACTGGGGAGTCGATGGGATTTTTACTGATTTTGCCCAGAATTTTTCACGCTAGGTGCTTGGTCGATCTTTTGCCTTTGAGGATTAAGAGGCTTATCGGGCAATAACACTATATTTATTGCCCGATAATAAAATGATTAACGCTTAAGCGCATCACTCAGTTCGTCACGCATGGTGGAAAGCAGCGCTTTCACTACCCGCGGGTTTCCTGCAACGATGTTGCCAGAAACATACGAATTATGGCCGCCAACAAAGTCAGTCACAATACCACCAGACTCGCGAACCAGTAACTCTCCGGCAGCAAAATCCCAAGGTTTCAGACCAATCTCAAAAAAGCCGTCAACGCGAGAAGAGGCGACGTATGCCAGATCTAACGCAGCTGAACCGGTGCGACGGAAGTCGGCGCATTGAGTAAATAATTTACCCACAATATTGATATAGGTTGCTGAGTGTTGCTTCAGTTTGAACGGGAAACCCGTAGCAAGAATAGTACCGGAAAGATCTTTAGCATTTGAACCTCGCAGGCGGTAACCGTTTAGTTGAGCACCCTGACCGCGGGTAGAGGTAAAGAGTTCATTACGCATTGGGTCATAAACAACGGCAACTTCGGTACGGCCTTTAACGCGAACGGCGATAGAGACACAAAAATGTGGAAGGCGTCTGATGAAATTGGTGGTGCCATCTAGTGGATCGATAATCCATTGAACGTCCGGATCTTCTCCGGCCATTTCACCGCGTTCCTCGCTGATGATGGTGTGTTGAGGGTAAGCTTTGCGAATCACTTCAATAATTAAATGTTCAGCTTCGCGATCAACGTTAGTAACGAAATCGTTGTCACCTTTTTGGCTTGCTTCAACGGCGTCAGGTGTTTCATAAAACTTGGCGATCAGGTTACCGGCCTTGCGCGCAGCGCGTACGGCTATGTTCAGCATAGGATGCATGGGTATCTTCCACTAAATGTTAAAGAACAGGAGAAACTTAAAACGGCGCAAAGTATACCAGAGGATCGGCAAAATACATAGGCTGTGTTACCATTCTTCTCCACAACTTTTAGCGCGCAGAATTTTGTTCCTATGTCAGAGCTTACGTCACAGATAATCACCGGATTAGACAATATCCGCATTGTTTTGGTTGAAACTTCTCATACCGGCAATATGGGCTCTACTGCCCGGGCCATGAAAACCATGGGACTGACCAACTTATATTTAGTTAATCCATTAGTCCGGCCGGACTCTCAGGCTATTGCCCTCGCCGCGGGCGCCAGCGATATTATTGGTAAGGCTTCAATTGTCGATACGCTGGATGAAGCCTTAGTTGGCTGTCGCTTGGTGGTAGGTACCAGTGCCCGATCGCGAACCTTACAATGGCCAATGTTGGAACCGCGTGAGTGTGGAGTCAAAATGACCCAAGAAGCCGCTCAGGCGCCGGTTGCTTTAGTCTTTGGTCGTGAACGTGTCGGTTTAACCAATGACGAGCTACAGAAATGTCATTATCACGTCGCTATCCCGGCTAACCCTGATTACAGTTCGCTAAACTTAGCAATGGCAGTACAAATTCTAGCTTATGAAATTCGGGTGGCGTGGCTTGACCAACAGGCTAATCATGCTGAACCACAGCCGACTGAAGCAGAGGTTTATCCCTTAGCGGAGGATCTTGAGCGTTTCTATCAGCATCTGGAAACTGTATTGCTTGATATCGGTTTTATTCGAGCTTCCCATCCGGGACAGGTGATGAATAAACTTCGCCGTTTAATTAACCGTTCTCGGCCCGAAAGTCAGGAAATTAATATCCTGCGGGGGATTTTGAGTGCGATTGATAATCCGGATGACAGAAATAGGCATAAATAATACCCTTTAACGCCTTTTCAATTGTTACAATACGCGCGACAATAGCGACCACACATTGTTTTCAGTCGTTCTAGCCCATTGTTGTTGCGTGTTTTAGTCATCGAAATAATACCTGACTAAAATAGTCAACTAAATAGTTGACTGAAATAGTTGGGAATGCCAAACTATCTGCATATTCACTAACAGATGGGCATTATCAATGAGACTGACTTCAAAGGGTCGCTATGCAGTAACCGCCATGTTGGACGTGGCTTTACATTCTCAAGAAGGACCTGTCCCCTTAGCTGATATTTCCGAACGTCAGGGGATTTCTTTGTCGTATCTTGAGCAATTGTTTTCCCGTTTGCGTAAAAATGGGTTAGTCAGTAGCGTGCGCGGGCCCGGCGGTGGTTATCTGTTGGGAAGAAATCCTGCTGAAATTGCAGTAGGTTCTGTAATTAGTGCAGTAGACGAATCAGTAGATGCTACTCGTTGTATGGGGCGCGGTGGATGCCAAAGCGGCACCCGTTGTTTAACCCATACGTTGTGGCACGATCTCAGCGAGCGGATCAGTAGCTTCCTCAATGATATTACTCTGGCTGAGCTGGTAAAAAATCAAGAAATACTCGATGTTGCTGACCGTCAAAATAATGATACTCAAGGTTCAGCAACCAGTTCTCATCGTCTATTCGATGAAGCGAAAAAAATCAATCTGCGCGCTTAATCGCCAGTGATTATTTGCATTATTTTGAAGTAATGTACGGAGCAAAGAATGAAATTACCTATCTACCTAGACTACTCTGCAACAACACCGGTCGATCCGCGTGTTGCTGAGAAGATGATGCAGTACTTAACCCTTGATGGCATCTTCGGCAATCCGGCTTCCCGGTCCCACCGTTTTGGCTGGCAGGCTGAAGAGGCTGTTGATATTGCCCGTAATCAAATTGCTGATTTGGTTGGCGCAGATCCGCGTGAAATTGTTTTTACTTCTGGTGCAACAGAGGCTGATAACCTAGGTATTAAAGGCGCAGCTAACTTTTATCAGAAGAAAGGTAAGCACATCATTACCAGCAAAACCGAGCATAAAGCGGTTCTGGATACCTGTCGCCAGTTAGAGCGCGAAGGTTATGAAGTGACTTATTTAGCGCCACAGGCCAATGGCATCATTGACCTGAAAGAGCTTGAAGCGGCGATGCGTGAAGACACCTCTGTGGTTTCTATCATGCACGTAAATAATGAAATCGGTGTGGTTCAGGATATCGCGACTATCGGTGAAATGTGCCGTAGCCGTGGCATTATCTTCCATGTTGATGCGACACAAAGCGTCGGTAAATTACCGATCGATCTGTCTCAGCTTAAAGTCGACTTAATGTCTTTCTCTGCACATAAAATTTATGGTCCTAAAGGTATCGGTGCGCTGTACGTTCGCCGTAAACCTCGTATCAGAATTGAAGCTCAAATGCACGGTGGCGGCCACGAACGTGGTATGCGTTCAGGTACGCTGCCTGTACACCAAATTGTTGGCATGGGCGAAGCTTATCGTATTGCTAAAGAAGATATGGACTCCGATATGGCCCGTATCCGTGGGTTGCGCGATCGCCTGTGGAACGGCCTGAAAGATATTGAAGAGACTCATTTGAACGGCTGCCTTGAGCAAGGCGTTTCTAACATCCTTAACGTTAGTTTTAACTACGTTGAAGGTGAATCTTTAATTATGGCACTGAAAGATTTAGCCGTTTCTTCAGGTTCAGCCTGTACTTCTGCCAGCTTAGAGCCGTCTTATGTTTTACGCGCTTTGGGAATGAGTGATGAATTGGCTCATAGCTCGATCCGTTTCTCTTTGGGTCGCTTTACCACAGAAGAAGAAATTGACTACACAATTGATTTAGTTAAGAGATCAATTGGCCGTTTGCGTGATTTGTCTCCTCTTTGGGATATGTTTAAGCAGGGTGTAGATATCAGCACCATCGAGTGGTCTCACCATTAATTGACTTAATATCGCGTCATTATCGGTGGCGCGGTCAAAAGCAGGAGTAATATCATGGCTTACAGTGACAAAGTAATAGAGCACTACGAGAATCCACGTAACGTGGGCTCTTTTGATAATGAAGATCCTACCGTTGGTAGCGGTATGGTTGGCGCACCCGCTTGTGGTGACGTAATGAAATTGCAGATTAAAGTTAACGATGCAGGTATTATTGAAGATGCGCGTTTCAAAACTTATGGCTGTGGTTCAGCAATTGCTTCCAGTTCGCTGGTAACCGAGTGGGTTAAAGGCAAATCATTGGATCAGGCTGGTGCCATCAAGAATACTGAAATTGCGGAAGAGCTGGCATTGCCACCGGTTAAAATCCACTGCTCTATTCTGGCAGAAGATGCAATTAAGGCAGCTATCGCGGACTATAAAAATAAGCATAGCAGCAAATAAGAACTAAAAAATTGAGGTTTGGTTATGGCGATTACCATGAGCGACAGCGCAGCGCAGCGTGTTCAGACTTTTTTAACTAACCGGGGAAAAGGCGTCGGCCTTCGCCTTGGGGTAAGAACGTCGGGCTGCTCCGGAATGGCTTACGTTCTTGAGTTTGTTGACGAATTATTCGATGAAGATACGGTATTCGAAGACAAAGGCGTTAAGGTAATTGTTGATGCAAAAAGTCTGGTTTATCTAGACGGCACCGAGCTTGATTTTGTTAAAGAAGGCCTGAACGAAGGGTTTAAATTTAATAACCCGAACATTTCTAGTGAATGTGGTTGTGGCGAAAGTTTTAACGTCTAGTCTGCTTTCGTAGTATGCCAACGGCATACACAGCGTATTTTAAGTTTTGACTATACCGTTGCTCCTTTACTTCACTTGGTGGTGAAGGAGCTTTCGCCCAACTACTATCATCAGAGCATGTCATGGATTATTTCACTCTATTCAACTTACCCATCCATTTTGTTGTGGATACCCCATCGCTCTCCGCCCGTTATCAAGAACTTCAGCGCCAGTATCACCCCGATCGTTATGCTACCGCTTCTGACAGCGATCGACTTCAGTCGATTCAACAGGCAGCGACCATCAATGATGCTTACCAAACGTTAAAAAATCCGCTGCGGCGGGCAGAGTATCTGCTGTCTCTCAAAGGCTTCGACGTAAGAAATGAACAACAAACCATGCACGATACTGCTTTTCTTATGGAGCAGTTGGAATTGCGTGAAGAGTTAGATGCCATTGAGCGTAAATCAGATGCAGAATCTGCACTGGCTAGTTTTAGCCAGCGGGTAGAAAAAATGACTCGCCAGCGCAGTGAACAGCTAGTCAAAGAATTAGATGATGAGAATTGGCAGACAGCGACGGATACAGTCCGTAAACTACGCTTTCTGGATAAGCTTCAACAGCAAGTAGAGCAGCTGGAAGAAAAGCTGCTGGACTCCTGACGGATACTGAACATGGCTTTATTACAAATAAGTGAGCCCGGATTAACCGCGGCTCCACATCAACGCCGGCTTGCAGCCGGTATTGATCTTGGCACGACTAATTCTTTGGTTGCCACTGTCCGTAGTGGACAAGCTGAAACACTTCCTGATGAGCAAGGTCGCCACCTTTTACCTTCAGTGGTTCATTATCAGACGGATGCCATTGACGTTGGTTGGGACGCTCGTGCTCAGGCTGCGCGCGACCCTTCAAATACAGTGAGTTCCGTCAAACGTATGATGGGCCGTTCGCTGAACGACATCGTTCAACGTTACCCTAATTTACCTTATCAACTGCAGCCAAGTGAGAATGGATTACCGACAATCGTTACGGCTAGCGGGGTGGTTAATCCGGTTCAGGTTTCGGCTGAAATACTGTCGGCACTGGCTAAACGGGCTAAGGAAACGTTAGCGGGCGAGCTGGAAGGCGTAGTCATTACCGTGCCTGCCTATTTTGATGACGCTCAGCGCCAAGGTACTAAAGATGCCGCCCGTCTTGCAGGGTTGCATATTCTGCGTTTGCTGAATGAACCGACTGCTGCGGCTATTGCTTATGGTCTGGATTCAGGTCAGGAAGGTATTATTGCCGTTTACGATCTGGGTGGCGGTACTTTCGATATTTCTATTTTGCGCTTGAGCCGTGGCGTATTTGAAGTGCTGGCGACCGGCGGTGATTCTGCTCTCGGTGGCGATGATTTCGACCATCTACTGGCTGACTGGCTGCGTGAGCAAGCCGGATTAGGTGAACACAGCGATCATCAGGTACAGCGCCAGCTATTAGATACGGCGATTGCCGCTAAGATTGCGCTGAGCATGAGTGACAGTACCGAGGTTAAGATTGGCGACTGGCAGGGGGAGGTTACCCGTGAACAGTTTGATAGCTTAATCGCTCAGCTAGTTAAGAAAACCCTGATGTCGTGCCGCCGGACCTTAAAAGATGCGGGCGTTACCGCCGATGAAGTTTTGCAAGTGGTGATGGTAGGCGGATCGACTCGAGTCCCTCTGGTTCGTTCGATGGTTGGTGAGTTTTTTGGCCGCACGCCGTTAACTTCGATTGACCCGGATAGAGTGGTGGCGATCGGTGCCGCTATTCAGGCAGATATTCTGGTCGGCAATAAGCCTGATTCTGATATGTTACTGCTCGATGTCATTCCTTTGTCATTGGGCATTGAGACTATGGGCGGATTGGTTGAAAAAATTATTCCGCGCAATACCACGATTCCGGCTGCCAGGGCTCAGGAATTTACGACGTTTAAAGATGGTCAAACGGCCATGATGGTGCACGTTTTGCAAGGTGAACGTGAACTGGTTGATGACTGCCGCTCTCTGGCTCGATTCACGCTGCGCGGTTTACCTGCGATGCCTGCCGGTGGCGCTCATATCCGAGTGACCTATCAGGTTGACGCTGATGGTTTACTCAGCGTGACCGCGATGGAGAAATCGACCAACGTTCAGGCATCTATTCAGGTTAAACCATCTTATGGTTTAAGCGATGATGAAATTGCTACCATGATTAAAGATTCGATGGCTAATGCGCAGCAGGATATTAATGCCCGTATGTTAGCTGAGCAAAAAGTTGAAGCAGCTCGCGTACTTGAGAGCTTAATTGCTGCTCTTAACAGCGATGCAGATCTACTCAACGAAACAGAACTTAGCCAAATTAATGCCGGAATTGTTCAGTTAGAAGCTATTGCACAGGGCGATGACCCTGCCGCTATTGAGGCGTCTATCAAGGCGCTGGATTCAGTCACCCAAGATTTTGCCGCCCGCAGAATGGACTCTTCCATTCGCCGCGCTTTGGCGGGTCATTCTGTAGATGAGGTTTAAGCATGCCTAAGATAGTTTTTCTGCCCCATCAGGACCTGTGTCCGGAAGGTGCCGTTGTTGAAGCCAAAGAGGGCGAGACCATATTAGATGCCGCATTACGTAACGGTATTGAAGTTGAGCACGCGTGTGAAATGTCCTGCGCATGTACCACTTGCCATTGCGTTGTGCGTGAAGGCTTTGATTCTCTGGATGAAAGCAGCGAGCTGGAAGATGACATGCTGGATAAAGCATGGGGTTTAGAGCCAGAAAGCCGCCTCAGTTGCCAGGCTAAAGTCGCTAACGAAGATTTAGTTGTAGAGCTGCCTCGCTATACGGTTAATCACGCACGCGAGCATTGATCCTTAAATCTGTTGTTACTAAATTGGTAACGCCTGACTTGATGAGGGCCGGAGTAATGAATTTAACATGGCAAAATACGCGTGAAATTGGTGAAGCCTTATATGACCAATTTCCCGATTTAGATCCAAAAACGGTACGGTTTACTGACTTACACCGCTGGGTCTGTGAGCTTGAGGATTTCAATGACGATCCTGAAGCTTCAAACGAAAAAGTATTAGAAGCTATTTTACTGGTTTGGTTGGATGAAGCCGAGTAAATGATATCGATTAGGGTCACCTTAGGGTGGCCCTAATTATACCCGTCGCGGGTGCGTTGGCTGCGGTCATTCACCTTGATTTATTTCGGGTATATTAATTTTCTATCCATCACAAGATTAAAAATAAAAAATCGGGAGCAATAAAAAATGACCAATCAATTTATGCCTGTTTCGATTTCCCATGAGCCTGCCAGTGCTGTCTGGGGTGAAAAAGCGCTGTTAAGCGCAAATAATGATGGTATGACTATTCATCTGAGTGGTAATGGCAAGCTAGGTGCGATGCAACGTGCCGGGCGTAAGCTGGATGGACAAGGTATTAAGCAGGTTAAGCTTGTTGGTGACGGCTGGGATTTAGAGCGAAGCTGGAGTTTTTGGCAGGGTTTTCGCGGGCCAAAAGGTGAGCGAAAAGTTGAATGGGCTGAGTTAGATGCCCAAGACCAACAAGAGTTAGAACGTCGTCTGCGGATTATTGACTGGGTACGTGACACCATCAACATGTCAGCGGAAGAGTTAGGGCCTGAGCAACTGGTTAAGCGTTCAATTGATCTGCTTTGCAGCCTGTCTTGTGATTCAGTTAGCTATCGTATTATTAAAGGTGAAGCACTGCGTGAACAGGGCTATATGGGGATTCATACCGTTGGCCGCGGCTCTGTGCGTGAACCTGCATTTTTAGCGCTGGATTATAATCCAACCGGTAACCCGGATGCGCCAGTATTAGCCAGCCTGGTCGGCAAAGGTATTACCTTTGATTCCGGTGGATATAGCATGAAACAAAGCGCATTTATGGACTCAATGAAGTCTGATATGGGCGGCGCTGCAACCATTACCGGTGCGCTGGCGCTGGCTATCAGTCGTGGTTTAAATCAGCGAGTAAAACTCTTCCTGTGCTGTGCAGATAATCTGGTCAGCGGTAATGCGTTTAAGCTCGGCGATATTATCCGTTATCGCAATGGTAAAACGGTTGAAGTGATGAATACCGATGCTGAAGGGCGTCTGGTGCTCGCTGACGGACTTATTGATGCCGAAGCGCAAAATCCTCAGTTGATTATTGATTGTGCGACGCTGACCGGCGCAGCTAAGACCGCATTAGGCAATGATTATCACGCTTTGCTAAGCTTTGACGACCAACTGTCTGATGAACTGCTGAGCTGTGCGAGCAGTGAGAATGAGCCGTTCTGGCGTCTGCCTTTGGCCGAGTTTCATCGTAGTCAGTTGCCGTCTAACTTTGCTGAACTAAATAATATGGCCGGTGCTGCATACAGTGCGGGCGCCAGTACTGCGGCAGGTTTCCTGTCCCATTTTGTGAAGAATTATCAGCAAGGCTGGTTACATATCGATTGTTCTGCAACTTACCGCAAAGGTGCCGTTGAGCAATGGGCTGCCGGAGCCACTGGTTTAGGCGTCCGGGCTATAGCTAATCTATTGTTACAAAAAGCTAAGTAATACTTTAGCGTTATTCGTTGATTTAAGATGGCCAATCCGTTAGGGTTGGCCAGAATTTAAGCACAATGATGTGCTTTAGAAATATCACTCATGGATGAATTGATGGACCACTCCTTACTCGAACAGTTAAACCTGTTATCTGATACTTCTAGCACTGGCGATCTCGACCATTATTTACAGCAATGTGAAGCTTTTCTCGAGGCTTTTGAGCCACATCTTTTTTGGGTGTTGTGCGATTCTTCCAACCATGAAAATAATAGCGAGATGGTTAATCTGATTCTTGAAGATTTGGATCCCACTGAGTTACCTATTCTGTTTGCGACCTTAGGTCATCAACCTGGGGTGCCGCCTTTATCGCTACCTAAAATTCACCAACCCGATAAATTACAATATCTGGAAGTGAGTGGCTCGACAATTATAGGATTTGCCCGTCAGCAGCGTTTTAATACCGCCCTGATAGGTGATGAGGATAATTTCGTTATTCTGGAACATTCGTTAATGAACCGGCTAATCACTATTTCGTTGATGCCGGAAATGGACGCTAATCCCTCAGCATTTTCTGGTCACAATATCAGGCCACAAGATATGCCGGTGACGTTTGCTAAAGCGCTCTATCAATATTGCGTTTCCCAGCCAGAGATTAAAGATTGTCGATTAGCTATGGTCAATATGGGGGCCGAGCGTTGGTCATTGCTAATGTTACTAGACTGTATTGATAATGCCGAACGGAGCGGATTGATTGAGGAAATTACAAATTTATCAATTAAGCTTTTACCGGTAAACGTTGAATTAAGCTGTATTGCATTAAACAATGAAGGAATGGATCACATTGTCAGCGGTATGAAATCCTATCCTGCATTTTATCGCCACACTGATTCTCAAGGATGGTGGGCTAGGTTAAAGCGCCGGAGTAATCCTCCGTTACCGATTGTGCTGACTTTTAGCGAAAGCTAATTCCTTATGTGCATCCTTATCTTTTCAGATGCGTAAGGGCTAAGTATTATTTATATTGTTATCGAGCTAGTATTGTATATCCGTGATACTTCAAATTGTATCTGTGTCGGCTGCCCTTCACAGCGTCTCGAATGATTTGGGGTATAGCACTCATATATTTTTATCCGATCGTTTTCAGAGAGAATCGCTTATGCGTCAGGGAAGTTCTGATTTTATGTGGCTAAAGAGTTTACTTTTTGCCTCCTGCCTTGGGTTGGTCTCTGCGCCGCTATATGCTGCCCCGGAACCCGCTGGTAAAACCACCGAACAGTCTGCTGAGCGTTATGCCGGTAAAGAGTTCACCATACTGGATGCTTCCGAAGTTCAGTTAGACGGTGCCAGTGCTATGGTAGTAACCTTTTCCATTCCGGTAGCCTCGAACCAACAGTTTGCTTCTTTGCTGCATCTGGTTGATGAAACCAGCGGAAAGGTTGACGGCGCATGGGAACTTTCTGACAGTAAAACTGAGCTTAGACTCCGACATTTGGAGCCCGCCCGTAAGCTAATTCTGACCGTTGATAAAAATCTTGCCGGCGTTAACGGCGCTAAACTGGGCAAAGAACTACAGCAAAAACTGACTACCCGTGATATCGAACCTTCCGTTGGCTTTGCCAGCCGTGGCTCTTTATTACCGAGCAAGGTGATCAGCGGATTACCGGTGATTGCACTTAACGTGAATAAGGTTGACGTCAACTTTTTCCGGATTAAGCCTGAAGCTCTGACGGCGTTTCTGGCCGAATGGGAAGGAACTGGCGCTAAGAGCTATTGGGAATCAAATGAATTCCTGAAAAAAGCAACTTTAGCTTACACCGGACGTTTTGATCTAAGTCCACAGCGTAATACGCGTGAGCAAATTTTGCTGCCGCTAAACGGCGTGAAGGAGTTAAGTCAACCGGGCGTATATTTAGCCGTGATGCAGGAAGCAGGCGCCTATCAGTACAGCAATCCGGTGACTATTTTTACGTTAAGTGACATTGGTATTTCCCTTCACCGTTACCACGACCGCCTTGATGTATTTACTCAGGCGCTGGAAGGTGGCCAAGGTATTGAAGGCGTCAAAATTGAGCTGTTTGATGAAAAAGGTCATTCTCTGGCACAGGCCAAAACCTCATCAGACGGCCATGCGCAGTTAGTTAAAGACGTTAAAGCAAAAGTGATGCTGGCGACTAAAGACGGTCAAACCAGCATGATTGATTTAACCAAGTCAGCGCTGGATTTATCCGAGTTTGATATTGCCGGCCCGGAAGGTTATGCCACTCAGTTCTTTACCTTTGGCCCAAGAGATCTTTATCGTCCGGGTGAAACACTGATCGTTAATGGCTTATTACGTGATTCTGACGGTGCCGGGCTACCGGATCAGCCGATCAAAGTCGATATTCTTAAACCTGATAATCAGGTGACCCGCAGCTTTGTCTGGCAGCCAAATAAAGGTTTATACCAGTACCAATATGAGATTCCGGCCGGAGCACCCACCGGCGAATGGTCACTGCGCTTTAATCTAGGCGATAAACAACCGCGTTTCTATAAGTTTAAAGTCGAAGACTTTATGCCTGAACGTATGGCATTAGAGCTGAAGTCTGTTGAAAGCGAGCCGGTTTCACCGACTCAGGAAATTACTTTTGATGTAACCGGCCGCTATCTTTATGGCGCACCCGCATCGGGCAATCGCCTGCAGGGGCAGATGTTCCTGCGACCGGCCAGAGATGCGGTTGCTAAACTACCGGGATATGAGTTTGGTTCAGTGCTGGAAACCGACGGTTTCCGTTCACTTGACGAGTTTGATCTTAAGTTAGATGAAGATGGTTTAACCAGCGTCACCCTACCAAGCAGTTGGGATAAGGTGAAGTCACCGCTTAAAGTGGTGATTCAAGCCAGTCTGATGGAGTCGGGCGGCCGTCCTGTGACGCGTCGGGCAGAGCAGGCCATTTGGCCGGCAAAAACCATGCCGGGCATTCGTCCTCTGTTCGTTAAAAAAGAGACCTATGACTATAAATCCAATAGTTATAAGCCTCAGTTTATGGTCGATTCCGACAGCCTTGCCGGTTTTGATGTGGTGTATGCCGACGCTAACGGTAATAAGCTTGCCGCTCAATCACTGAACGTACGCTTAGTGCGTGAACGTCGTGATTACTACTGGGAGTGGTCATCTGATGGTGGCTGGAGTTCCCAATACGATCAGAAAGATCTGGTTGTTTCTCAAGAAACAAAAAGTATCGCTGCCGATCAGGTTGTTAAAGTCAACTATCCGGTCGAGTGGGGCTCTTATCGCCTTGAAGTTGAAGATCCTAGCACTGGTGTAACCAGTAGCCTGCGTTTTTGGGCTGGCTATAGCTGGCAGGATAATACCGATGGCACCGGTGCATTAAGACCGGATCAGGTGAAGCTTAAGCTGGATAAACCGGCCTACAGACCGGGAGAGAAAGTAAAAGTTAACGTTGAGGCTCCGACAGCCGGTAAAGGTTACCTGATGCTTGAGTCTAGCGATGGCCCGCTATGGTGGAAAGAGATTGAAGTTCCGGTAGGCGGCGCTGATTTTGAAGTGCCGGTCAATGAAGAGTGGAATCGCCACGATCTCTACATTAGTGCTTTAGTTGTACGCCCGGGAGATAAGACGTTACAGGCAACGCCGAAACGTGCAGTCGGCCTGTTACATCTTCCGTTGGTTGATATTAATCGTAAGATTTCTTTAGCGCTAAGTACGCCTGAACGTATGCGCCCGAATCAAACATTGACGGTAAAAGTGAAAGCCTCAATGAAAGAGGGTGAGCTGCCGAAATCGATTAATGTACTGCTGTCTGCGGTAGACAGTGGCGTGCTCAATATCACTAATTTTGTTACGCCGGATCCTTACGAAGCCTTCTTTGGTCGTAAACGCTACAGCGTCGGTCAGATGGATATTTA
>POVV01000781.1_pt1 | contig 16431 bp, 12 predicted proteins | sample 1560271 | NCBI WGS metagenome assembly POVV01 (sample SAMN08337232, study PRJNA429181) | Bioreactor metagenome, whole genome shotgun sequencing project. | biome: cows' rumen and soil; feature: anaerobic; isolation source: anaerobic chemostat enrichment culture, galacturonate as sole carbon... | reverse complement strand
TGATATGGTCGTTCCAAGAAGCTCAGTCAATGAAATGGTCACCTATCTGCATAGCCTGCAAAAAGAGTGTGAGTTAAGGATTAAGAGTTTCGGACATGCGGGAGACGGGAACCTCCATGCCTATATGTTAAAAGATGATTTAAGCGACGAGGAATGGGAAAAACGTATGAGCAAAGCTATGGAGAAAGTTTATGAAAAGGCCAGGAAGCTGGGAGGTCAGGTTTCCGGAGAACATGGCATTGGGTTTGCTAAGAAGCCTTATCTTAGGGAATCTCTCCCGGAGGTGAATTTAATTCTGATGAACGGAATAAAAAAGGTGTTTGACCCTAATAATATTTTAAACCCTCACAAGATTGCCCAGATGTAACGGATTGAAACATTGCAGGAGCTTTAGCCTTATGGATCAATACAAATCCATAAGGTAAAGGCTCCTTTTAAAAACTAAAATTAAATCTTCTTCTCCGGCAAAGTTTAGCAATTCGTTTTTTCTTTGGTCTTATCAATTACATTCGATCAAAACCTTCTCCCCAGGAACAATCTCCAACGTCCTTCCACCATAATGTAAGGTAGGCTGAATCCCTTTGCTGCAGTTGATCAAAAATTCAATTTCTTTTTCTCGTTTCACGTAACTTACTTCAACTGTACCGTATATGGTGGTAATCTTTCCTTCCACATAATCCAGACCATCTACGATATCAGGAATGATGCTGATTTCATGATCTCCGCAGTAGTTGATCCCCAGCAGATTTAAAAACAGATAACGGGTCACAGCGCCGAACATCGGATGATTCTTTGATTCTTTTGGATCTAAGAATGATTCCCACAGCGTTGTGGCGCCTGCGCGCCTGATCTTTTCAAAGGAAGCCGGGCCATCTGCCGTCAGCAGATGATAGGCTGTCTGTGCGTAACCATACCGGAATAATACGCGGATGAGGATGTCTGTGCCGAAGATTCCGGTATCAAATTCGTTCATGGAGGCGTATTTATCATTGAGTGAGTGCAGCATGGCATCATTTGCGAGGCCGATATCCGCCGCATATGCATCCGCAGCCTGTACACCGCCGCAGTAGGTGTTGTCTTTTGGACTGTAGTAGTGGGCGGTCAGTGCCTCCTTCTTTTTCGCTGCAGTCACAGCCAGGAATTCCATCTGATCCGTCATGCCGAGAATTCCGGCGATTTCAGAGGCGGTCTGCAGTGATTTAATATAGAAATATGTGTTGACAAAGGGAACCGGAAGCAGGATCTCCTGTGTTGTATTCCAGTCTCCAAGGCACCAGCCTCCTGGCTCACCGGAGACGACAAGACCGCCTTCGCTGTGGTTTTCCAGGTACTCAAACCAGTGCAGCATGGCAGGAAAACATTCTTTCAGGATCTGGGTGTCCCTGTAGTGGACATAATATTGATATGGTACTTCAACGATTGCGGCACCCCAGGCAGCCGGTCCGCCGCCTCCGCCCTGGAAAGGCGCCGTGTGCTGGATCCTGCCGCTTACCTTCTCCTGACAGTCCAGCACGTCGCGGATCCATTTCCGGTACAGCCGTTTTACACCCAGGGTAAGCATGATTGTGCGGGCACCTAACTGGCCGTCGCCGGTATAGCCAAGCCGCTCTCTGTTGGGAGTATCCAGGGGGACTCCGCAGTGAATGTTGGAAAGCTGTGTCCGTACATACGCTTCATAAAGCCAGTTTAACGTCTCATTGCTGCAGCGGAAGGCGGAAGTCTGTTCCACATCCGTGTGCACGACGGCACACAGAAACGGCGTATCTCCGGATTCGGACAGTCTGCCGGTTGCTTCGAAATAACGGAAGGCCTGCCAGCTGAATTTGGGGCACATCGTTTCTATGCGGCCATTACCGATATACTCTGTGGTCTGAATCTGTTCCTCACCTCCGCTGGAGACAAAGTCCAGTTCGCCATCCGGCGTAAGCTCGTCGGCGTGGCGGATGGTTATTGTTTCGCCATCTGCTAAGGTTCCGGTTACCATCACCCAGCCGCTTAAGTTTTCGCCTGCATCATAGATGGCCCGTTTTCCATCGTTGAAGAGCTTCTTTGGTATCAGCGTCCGGATAATTTTATCGCCGGGGCAGTCGGAACGGCACATCATGGTTTCGATCGGAGAGACGGAAACTGCCGGTTCCCAATGGGAGTCGTCAAAATCGGGGGACTGCCAGCCGGGAAGCTTAAGACGCAGGTCGTGTTTCTCACCGAAAAAAAGGTTGTTGAACGTAACTTCACTATTATGCCAGCACAGGGTCTCATCTGACACGATGGTCACCTCCTGCTCTCCGGCGATCTCCAGCCGGAAGGTGAGCCTCGGCTCTCCAAAGGACTGATAGCCCTCCACGATCCGCTCCTTTTGATTGTACCAGCCGTTACCGAGTTCTACGGCAATGACATTTTTTCCTGCCCGTAAATATTCTCCGGCCGAATAAACATCATAATAGGTACGGTGAGTGAATGTACCCTTCATGGGATAGAGAAAGCCGGAAATATCCCTGGGATGGTAATCTGATGTGACTGGGATCAGACAGTCGCTGTTTACCTTTCTGCCGTTGATGTACAGCTCATAGAAGCCGAGACCGCAGATGGCGATTGCTGCTTCGGCCGGTTTTTGTATCTGAAAAGATTTTCTGAAATACGATGCTCCGCAGGAGCGTGAAGACTGTACCCAATTATTATTTTCCAGTTCCATGGTTTCCTCCAAATAAATGAACTTTTTTGTTAAGAATAGTATAATGAAAGTACTTTGTCCATGGAATATCCGCCACAGTTGGACGGAGAATTTAACACAGACGTACAATCGGATATGTCCGCTTCCGATCCTGTGGCAATAGGTATGGAGAATCCGCCACTACAGATGGAGAAAAACGTTTCAAAGGGCATTAGGTGCTTTGTTTGTACGAAATTTTCACCATATCCTGACGCCATTTTCCATTCTTAAAACGGGATCGGATGTGCTAAAATTAGGCCATAAAAAACAGGGAGGTTGACTCGATGAAACGAAGAACGATCGCATTCATGATGGCGGCAATGGTAGCCGCAGGCAGCATGGCCGGATGCAGCAAGACAGAACAGAAGGCTGCTAAGGCGGATCAAACGGCTGCCGGAACCACGGAAGCCGCCGGTGAGGCCACTGAGGAAGCAAAAGCAGAAGATGGTGAGTGGGAGTATAAGGAAGCAACGCTGACCGCTTCCATCGGAACGGACCTGGCGCCTGCCGGATACGAGGCCGTATTTGCACTGGCAGAGGAAAAACTTGGAATTCACGTAGAAGTAGAAGTCCGCGGCGGCGGAGACAATGGAGACAGCATCATTAAGACCCGCCTGGCTTCCGGCGATATGGCGGATCTCTGCGGAACCAATTCCGGAGCACTCCTTTCCGCACTTAATCCGGCGGAGTATTTCATTGATATCACCAATGAGGACTGGGCAGCCAGACTGGATGATACATATAAGCAGGCGGTCACCATAGACGGCGTGGTATATGGAATTCCCACATCCTCTGCAAAGGGCGGCGTAATCTTATACAACAAGAACGTTTATGAGAAATACAACTTAGAAGTGCCGAAGACCTGGGATGAATTTCTGCATAACTGTGATGTCTTAAAGGAAGCCGGAGAGATTGCACTAATCGGTTCCTATGGGGATCAGTGGACGACCCAGTTCCCATTCCTGGGAGACTACTATAATGTGATGGTACAGGAACCGGATTTCGCAAAGAAGTTTGAAATGGGCGAGATCAAGTTCGCCACCAACGAAGCCGGGCTGAGCAGCTGGGAAAAACTGGCGGACACCACACCCTATTATAATGAAGACTATATGGCTACCACCTATAATGATGCCTGCGACATGATTGTAAACGGAGAAGGTGCTCATTACTTCTCAAGCTCCCAGGCGCTCTCAAATATCTATGAACTTTATGGGGATGAAGTAAATAATGTAAGAGCATTTGCGATTCCTGGTGATGATCCGGACAAGCAGGGCTTAACCGTATGGGAGCCATCCTCCTGGTACGGAAACAAAAATTCCGGCAAAGTGGATGATATCAAGCGATTAATGGAATTCATGATTTCCGACGAAGCGCTGGATGTCTACACGGCCGCACTTCTACCGGAAGGACCGTACTGCGTGAAGGGATACGAATTACCGGATAATGCTTACGATGCGGTTAAATATGATCTTCAGAAATACTTTGATTCCGGAAAAACCGGCCTTGCACTGGAATTTATCACACCGGTCAAGGGTGCTGACTGTCCGGCAATCTGTCAGGAACTGGGAACAGGCCAGACAACTCCATTAGAAGCGGCTGCCGCTTACGATGAAGATTGTAAGAAACAGGCGGTGCAGTTAGGTCTGGATTGGAAGTAAACTGAGGATGAAAGACGAAGCGTTCACTTCTGGTGATACGCTTCGTTCTTTCTTAAACAGGAAAGTGAGTCCGGCGCGCCGGACATTTAACTGGAGGAGAATGAAATGGATAAGAAAAAAATATATTCCACGTGGTTTCTGGTTCCGGCTATGGCCGTATTCACCGTGTTTTTTCTGATACCGCTGCTTCTTTCCCTGTATTTTAGTCTGACGATCTGGAATTTCAATGAAGTGAAATTTTGCGGCCTGGACAATTTCAGGATGTTCGTTTCAGAGCGGGCCTTAAATACAGGTGTTAAAAATACGATGATCTACGCAGTGCTGACGTGTGGGTTCAAGGTGGTGGTGGGATTTTTAATCGGCGTTTTCTTAACCAGCAGCATTAAGACAAAGAATCTGCTGCGTTCTGTCGTGTTCTTTCCCAATCTTGTTTCTACCATTGCGGTCGGGATTACGTTTGCCGCGCTGATGCATCCGTCGAAAGGACTCATCAACAAGGTGTTGGAACTGATCGGAGTGCATGACATTGACTGGCTGGGAAACATGAAGCTGGCGCTGTATTCTGTGGTCGGAACAGATGTATGGAAGGGTGTTGGCGTCGCAGCGGTGATCTTTATCGCAGGAATTCAGGCGATTGACAAGACTTATTACGAAGCGGCGGTGATCGATGGTGCAGGAAAATTGAAACAGCTGCTTTACATCACGATTCCTCTGGCGAGGCCGGCCATGAATTCCGTTATTATGCTGGCATTCATCGGAGGCATGCGAAGCTTTGATTTAATCTGGGCAATGACCGGAGGCGGACCGGGATATGCCACCGAGGTGGTTGCATCAGCCGTGTATAAACAATATGCAGCAGGATATTACGGACTGTCGACGGCAGGAAATGTGATCATGTTCCTGATGATCGCAGTTCTTGCATATCCGCTTCAGAAATTCTTACTGAGCAGGGAGGTAGACTGACATGGCGCATAAAAAAAGAATCCGGCTTTTGGGAGATGTCATCGGACTGATTGTGGCCGGCGGGATATTTGTGGTACCGTTTGTTTTCATGTTTGTCAATTCTTTAAAGGGGAGACGGGAAGCCAATTTACTGCAGCTGTCTCTGCCGGAGGTGTTCCAGTGGGACAATTATCTGGAGGTGATAAAGGCCAACAATTATCTGCTCATCCGGTCCTTTAAAAACAGTGCGGTCCTCACCATCGGGGCGGTCACTCTTCTGATCGTGGTCTGCTCCATGGCAGGCTATGTGCTTCAGAGAAGGAGAGACCGCTTAACCGGCATTGCAAACAGCATCATCCTGTCGGGGCTCATGGTGCCTCCGGCCATTCTGCCCACGATCTGGGTCATGAAGGGGCTGTATTTATATAAGACGATTCCCGGAATGATGCTGATCGAATGTGCGCTGCAGATCCCGTTCACCATCATGCTTTACCGCGGCTTTGTAGGCTCCATTCCGGTAGAACTGGAAGAGGCGGGATACATTGACGGCTGTTCCAGGAGACAGATGTTCACAAAGATCATTCTTCCGCTGCTTAAGCCGGTGACGTCCACCGTCATCATTCTAAACGCAGTGGCCGTGTTCAATGACTTTACGAATCCCTTATATTTCCTGCCGGGAACAAAGAATGCCACAATTCAGCTGACGCTGTTTAATTTTATCGGGCGGTATTCCAGTTCCTATAATCTGCTGTTTGCCAACGTGATCATGATTACGATCCCCATGCTGGTACTGTTCCTGTTCTTTAACAAGAGGATCGTGGACGGAATGGTAGCCGGTTCCGTGAAGGGATAAGACGTTATCCGGGTTAAGCTTCTGCGGTTTCGGGAAAAATAATTGTACTTGATTAATCGGAAGGGGAATTGTAGACTAATGATAGAAAAGCCGGACGGTACGGGGAAGTTTTATGCATTGTCCGTCCAGGATAAGGAAATGACAAAAAGGGGTAAAACATTATGAAATTTCGCACCAGGATGATCATGGTATATTCTGTGTTTATTCTGTCCGCGGCCATTTTGCTGGGAGGAGCATTCTACTATTCCAGCGTCAGGCGTTCCGTTAATCAGGAACTGCAGAATCTGGAGGACATATCAAGACAATTAAACCAGCAGTATGAGGAATCGGTTAAAGCGATGCAGAATGTATGCCATTACGTTTTAAGCGATGTGGATGCCCTGGATGCGATACGAAAGCTGTCCGTATTTCCTAAGGATGCCGATTATGCTTCTCTGTATTTCAGCGAAGCAGCCAGGGCAGTGCGGAATTTACTCAATACTGACTATATCATAAGCAATTTTTATCGGGTCATCTTCTTTAACAGGAACGGCGTAGTGGTATCCACGATTCATGAGAAGCGGAAAATGGACCCAAGGGCCGGTATCAATGAGCTTCCCTGGTTTGGGGAGATGGATTCTGTCGGCTATGGAGAGTTTGCGGTCATTGGTCTGCACGAGGATGACTGGGGGGAGAAAAAACAGAATGTCTATTCCGTTATCAAGGAGATTCAGGGAGATAATCTGGGCTATATCGAGGTACAGCGTACGGAGGACTCTTTAAAGGCTCTGCTGGAGGTATCCAATCCCGAGATTAAAGTTCTTTTGTTCGATAAACAGGGAAAGCTGCTGTTTGGCAACGGCAGGTATGACGGCGATTTAGGTTATGAAGAATTCCTGGCACAGGGGGATACCAGCGCCAGAAGATACCGGAATACGGTTACAGGAGATGAGGAGTTCCTTGCCGGGAGCGTGTCCGGGGAAACGGGGGCGGCAATCATTGTGGCGGAGCGGTACGACGCGGTAAAGAGCGACTTACACTATATTTTTACGATTACGCTTCTTCTTGCGGCCAGCTTCATCGCCATTGCGATCCTCTATACCGTTGCGGCCTCCAGTCATTTGGCAAAGCCGGTTCAGGAACTGGCGGCACTGATGGAGCGTACGAAGCTGAATAACATCACGGAAAATGTTGAGCTGAAAACAACCAATAATGAGATTGAACAGCTGAGACAGTCCTATGAAAATATGTTAAAGCGCTTGGACAGCGCGATTTTGAAGGAGAAGAGAACCTCCATGATTCAGCTTCAGGCTCAGTTTGACGCGCTGCAGGCTCAGGTAAATCCTCATTTTATCTATAATATTTTAAATGTCATTTCCAGCAGGGGAGTATTAAATGATGATGAGGTGATTTGTGATATCTGCGACGGGCTGGCGGCCATGCTGCGGTATTCGACCAATACCAAGGAGCGGTATGCCACGGTGGAAAAGGAAGCAGACTACGTGGAAGCATATATTAAGCTTTTAAAGTGCCGTTATGAACATAAGCTGGAGTATCATATGGACATTCAGCCTGAGATCAGAAATTACATTCTGCCGAAACTGGTCTTACAGCAGCTGGTGGAAAACAGCATATCCCACGGCTATGAAAATGGCTACGGAGCCATGAGGCTGGAGATCTCCGGCTGGCAGGATCAGGAAGGCTGGTATATCAGGATCAGGGACAATGGAGACGGATTTTCAGAAGAGTCGCTGAAATATGTCCGGGATGAGATTATGAAGCTGCGGTTGCAGATCAGCTCGATTCAGCGAAATGTGGAGCTGGAGATCGGGGGAATGGGGAATGCCAATACCTATGCCCGTCTGTATCTGCTCTATTCGGAGCAGCTGATCTACCGTGTAGGGAACTACGAACAGGGTGCGGAAGTGTTATTCGGAATCCGTAAGTCCAAAGAGGGGGAGTTATAATATGTACCGTATACTCGTAGTGGATGATGAACCGGCTGCCATAAAGCATATCTGCAATATTATCGCTATCAAATGTCCGCGGTTTGAAGTGACCGCGACGGCGGAGCACGGGCAGGAGGCGTTAAAACGGATGGAAGAGGATCTGCCGGATATTCTGATCACGGATGTGAAGATGCCGGTGATGGATGGGATCGTCTTAGCGGAGAAGGTCAAGGAACGCTATTCGAACGTTATGTCACTGGTTGTGAGCGGGTATCAGGAGTTCGAGTATGCTAAGGCCGCAATCCGGTCAGGTGTATACGATTATCTGTTAAAACCCATCAAGCCATCGGCGCTCCAAAATGTCTTAATCAGTATGGGGGAGCGCCTCGATGAAATCTATGCCAGAAAAAGAAATCAGCTGATGAAAAGTTTATGCGAGAAAAATACCGTGAGCAAGGAAGTCCTGGAACGCTATTTTCCGGCGGGAAGATACTATGCGGCGATTGTGAGGAGAAACGGGCTTCCCAGACGATACTCCGGAAATTCTGGATTCGAGATATTCTCCGGAAAGGATGAGAAGATTTTCCTGTATGGAAGGGATGAGATGGAAGCCATGTATCTTTATCCTGAAGATATTCTCATCTATAAGAGCTTTTATCAGATCATTTCGGAGACTATCCGTAAGGAGCATGTCAATTCCAATTATGTGACAGGCGTGATCCGGGAGGCTCCGTTTTTAATCGAACACGCGGACAATGTGTTCGAGGAACTGTATCAAATCCTCGACCGCAGCATCATAATAGGAGTAAATCAGATCCTGATTGCGGAAGAATTACAGGAAGAAAAGCAGAAGAGCGTAGAAAAGGACTCCAATGAATTCCGCACATTGGAAAGCTGCATCGAAAAGAGACAGCGGGACCGGATCATTCCGGCGGTGGGAGGGCTGTTTAACTACTGGAAACGTGTGAAAAAAACACAGATGTACGTAGAAGCCCAGGTGCGGTATCTTCTGATCCTGCTGGACAAATTCGGACTGCTGTCGGAGATGGAGCGGAACGGAGAACGAATTCTGGATGATATTTTTTATTATGCGGAAGACTTGGATGAGGTTTCAGATGCCATACAGAACATGCTGGCGCAGAAGATCAAGAAAGAACCGCAGCAGCAGAAGATGGATACAGAAGAGTTCTTCGGAAGGATCACGGCCTATATAGAGCGCCATCTGTCAGAGGACCTTTCCATGGGGCGGTTGTGCAGGGAATTTGGGCTGTCTCCTACGTATTTGAACAAGCTGTTCCGAAAATATTCCGGAAATTCTTTCAATAGGTTCCTGACTCTGGCACGTATCCAATGTGCAAGGGAGATCATGAACGAAGAACCCTCCGTCTATGTAAAGGATGTGGCGTCCAGGGCAGGTTATAACGACCAGTTTTATTTCAGCCGGATCTTTACCTCGGTTGTGGGAATCAGCCCATCGGATTATATGGAACGGATTCAGAATCATAATAAAGAAAATGGATAAGGTACGCAAGATGAGCAGGGAATTAGAACAGAAAATGAAAGCGGTCCTCCAGAAGGCAGTGGAAAGCCGGGAGCTTGGCGGGGCCAATGTGATGGTGACCAGAGATGGCCGGGAGCTGTGCTATCTGGAGGCCGGTTACGCGGATCTGGAGGCGGGGAAGAAGATCGGAAGGGATACTATTTTCCGGCTGTATTCCATGACTAAGCCGGTGACTGCCGTGGCTGCCATGATTTTACTGGAACGGGGAGAAATTTGCCTGCAGACCCCGGTGGAAGAGTATCTGCCGTCCTTTGCCGGAGGAAAGGTATGCCGGAGCACGGCGGCTTCCACTCTTTCAACCAATGGAATAGACGGAACGTCTGCTGCCCCGGCGTCCGTGGAAACGGACCTGCAGCTGGAAGATGTGGCCCGCCCCATGACTCTGTATGATCTCCTTCATATGACTTCCGGCCTCACTTACGGGGATTCGGGGACCTTGACAGAGATTCGGACAAAAGAGCTTTTAGATGAGGCAGAAAGAGGTCTGTCCGAAAAAGAGCCGATGACCACACAGGAGTTTGCTGGGAAGGCAGGAAAAATACCTCTTCTGTTTCAGCCCGGAACGTCGTGGAAGTATGGTATTTCCGCCGACATTATGGGGGCGGTCATCGAGAAAGTTACCAAAGAGTCCTTTGGCGGATTTTTAAGAAAAGAAATATTTGAACCGTTAGGCATGGCGGATACGGCATTTTATGTACCGGCAGGGAAGCGGGACCGTCTGGCAAAGGCCTACCAAACAGGAGAAGACGGAGGATTGGCGGAATACACGGGAAATTTCCTTGGAATCAGGAATGCCATGGATGAGAATGCCAGATTTGAATCCGGGGGAGCGGGGCTTGTCTCCACCATAGGCGACTATGAGAAGTTCGCCGGAATGCTTCTCAACAATGGAAGTCTTGGTGGAAAAAGAATTCTTCGGTCCGCGACCGTGGAATATTTGACCAGGGGCCGGCTGTCAGGAAGCAGGCAGGAGAGTTTTGAGAACTGGTTTGGCCAATCCGGTTTCAGCTATGGGAATTTTATGAGGGTTCTGTGGAACCCTTGGCATTCAGCCGTCCTTGGAAGGCAGATGGAATACTGTTGGGATGGCTGGCTCGGCTGCTGTTTCGTGAACTGCCCGCAGGAAAAGGTGACGTTTCTTGTGATGCAGCAGAAAAAGGATGCCGGAAAGCTGGTTACAAGACTAAAAAATGTACTATTTTCGCATGATCTATAATGCAGAAAGGAAGCCAGGATGTTTTTAATTCATGAGAAATTGACTGCTTATACGAAAGAACTGTGGAACCGGAGGTATGAAGAAACCATTGATTTATTTCCCTTTGCCGCAGGGGATGCCGGCTGTGAGGAGGATGAGGTCATCGTTCAATACCCGGGGCGGCTGAATGAAGGTGAACAGGTCCGAAAGGGCGATTTTTTTATCGGAAGGGATCGCTATCTGTGGCTTCAGACAACCGTGAAGGTTCCGGAGAAAAAAGAAGGCAGCCAGATTACCGGTGTTTTTGATTTTGGAAAGACAGGGGAGGGCTTTAACAGCGGTTTCGAATCGCTGCTTTTTATCAACGGAAAGCACCATCAGGGAGTGGATACATTCCATAATGAAGTGGTGCTGGAGGCATTTGCAGGTGAAAACATCGAACTCACCTTCCTGCTCTGGACGGGGCTGGAGGGCGGCGGTGCCCGTACCGACCAGATTCACCATTTTAAGAAGGCAGGAATCGGATACTTAAATTTGGCGTCGGACCGTTTTTATTACCATTCCGATGGGATTGTTAAGAGCGCAGCCCTGATGCCGGATACGGGTACAGAGCGGGGCGCGCTTTTGGAAACACTTGACGGTGCATTTTCTTTCATTGACTGGGATCAAGACCGGTTTTATCCCACGGTGAAAACAGCGTTGGAGAATCTGGAGGAACGACTGGCTCAAATGTCGAAAAACAGCCAGGTCACCGTACACTGCGTAGGCCATACCCACATTGATGTAGCATGGCTTTGGAGGCTGAAGCATACCCGCGAAAAAGCAGTGCGCTCTTTTTCTACCGCGCTTAGGCTGATGGAACAAAACGATGACTTCTTGTTCTTGCAGAGTCAGCCGCAGCTTTACCAGTTTATCAAACAGGACTGTCCGGAGATTTATGAGCAGATCAAAAACAGGATTGCCGAGGGAAGATGGGAAGTGGACGGCGGCATGTGGCTGGAAGCGGACTGCAACATCACCTCCGGCGAGGCACTTGTGCGTCAGTTTCTGCATGGCTGTAACTTTATTAAGGATGAATTCGGCCGTGACTGCACCCATCTCTGGCTGCCGGATGTGTTCGGCTACAGCTGGGCGCTGCCGCAAATTTTAAGGCAGTGCAACATTAAGACATTTGCGACCACGAAAATCAGTTGGAATGACGTTAACCGGATGCCTCATGATTTATTTTGGTGGAGAGGGATCGATGGAAGTGAGGTTTTGACCTATTTTATAACCACACCTTATGAGCAGGAAGGTTCAGAACATAAACATGGAGCCACTTATAACGGAAAGCTGACCCCGTATGAGGTATTTGGAAGCTGGGAGAAGTTCCGGGATAAGGATCTGACAAAGGACGTGCTGATATCCTTCGGCCATGGCGACGGCGGCGGCGGAGTGACACCGGGCATGTTAAAGAGCAGGCGTTCCATTAATTTACTTCCAGGTGTTCCCAACGTGGTGAATGATACGGCTGGGAATTATTTCAATAAGATCCATCACGATATGGAAGAAAATAAGAGCTGGCAGCCGGTATGGGACGGCGAGCTGTATTTAGAATACCACCGGGGCACCTATACTTCCCAGGCGAGAAACAAGAAGTGGAACAGAAAGTTGGAATGGAAACTGGCAGAAACGGAATGGCTGGCCAGCCAGGTGATGACAGTGGAAAGGGAATATCCGCAAAATGAGATTCACCACGCATGGGAAATCGTCCTGCGAAACCAGTTCCACGATATCATTCCGGGCTCCTCCATACACGAAGTTTACCAGGATTCGGAAAAGGAATACCAGGAGGCAGACCGCCTGTTAAATGAAACGAGAGATACACTCCTAAGCCGGCTTGTGAAGGAGGCAGACGATCACTGGATGCTTTGGAATTTCAGCAGCTTTGACCGGAACGACCTTGTGTTCGTCCAGGAAACAAGGGAGGGAATCTTTGAAGAGTTGGACGGAACCCCCATCATGGCGGGCAGAACCGGAGAAGGCTTTTTCCTGCATGTAAAGATGCGCGGGCTGGAAATGAGAACCATCCGCTTTCTGCCGGGAAAGGGAGCAGCGGCGCAGGAGGGGACAGCGGCGTTTTTGAACGGGGAGGCAAAGACACCCTATTACCATATCCGCTGGAACGAGAAAGGGCAGCTTGTTTCTGTTTATGACAGGGAAAATGAGAGGGAAGTGCTGAAGGGAGAAGGAAACCGCCTGGAAATCTTTGAAGACAGGCCCATGCGGTATGATGCGTGGGATATTGATATGTTCTATATGCAGAAAATGGATATGGCAGTGGTAAGGGAGGCGCCGAGGCTCGTGGAAAATAGTGGGGTCAGGGCAGTGATTCGCTTCTCCTATAGTTACCGGAACTCTTCCATCCAACAGGACATGGTTCTGTATGTGAGAAGCCGTCGGATTGATTTCCAAACTACGGTGGACTGGCATGAGGATCATCGGCTTTTGAAGGCGGCCTTTGATTTCGATGTCAGGAGTACCAAGGCATCTTATGATATTCAGTTTGGCCATGTGGAGCGTCCAACCCATTACAACACTAGCTGGGATCAGGCGAAGTTTGAGGTGGTGGGACACAAGTGGGCGGATATCTCCGATAGCGGCTTCGGAGTCAGCCTTATGAACGACTGCAAATATGGATACAGCGCAAAGGACAGTACTCTTAAAATTTCCTTATTAAAGAGCGCAAAATATCCGGATACGGAAGCGGACATGGGCGTACATACATTTACCTATTCCCTGTACCCCCACTCAGGGACGGTGACGGAAGGAGGAACGATTCCGGAAAGTGTGAATTTGAATCTTCCGATTGGCTCTGTGAAGGGAATGGAGAAGAAAGCATTTGCGTGCAAACGATTGTTGTGGACCGATAATCCGGCCGTGTTTGTAGATACGGTGAAAAAGGCGGAGAAAGAGGAATGTCTGGTAGTAAGAATTCATGAGACGACAGGCAGCAGGCAAAAAGTTGACATAAAATCAGATTACCAGATAAAAGAATGGACGGTCTGCAATATGCTGGAACAGGATGCTGGAATCAGGGAAGTTGAGAGTATATCCGCAGTTTTGCAGCCGTTTGAAAGCAGGAGTTTTAAGGTGTGGCTGGAAGTGTGAAGAAAAAAGTTTAACGATAGACTTACAGGTAAAACGAGAATTGAGCACTGAGAATCGCGTATAGGAGACAGCGAAGCATTCTCTATGAAAATGAAAAAGCTTTTATAGTATACTCTCTGTCAACCCCCTTGAGGGCACAGCGGATTGTTGAGTAGATTAGAGGAGTGGAACGGGTGATCTATATTTGCAGTAAGATTATCTTACGGTGGTGAAGTGAGATATTAATTCAGCTGATTGTAATAAGGATAGAGGATCGCAGAAGCGCGGTCCTTTATTTCTGAACTAATATAGGAAAAACAGTATATATAAAAAAGCTGTATGTATTGAAAAGTACTGAAAGGACCGGGGGGTGTACCTGGAACCCAGAAACGGGAGTCTTCTCTGCAAAAAAATAACTTACACCGCTTGAAACTCCGGGGAACTGATACTGAAAAGGCTTGTATCTTATGCTGAATCAAAGTATAATGAGGTTAGATCAAAACATGAGAGGAGATGAATGAGATGATAAAATCAAATGTTGTCCAAATGCCGGAAAGTTTAAATTATACGGAGGCTGACGCAATACAGGCTTTAAAGTCGGAATTGGCAAGGGGAGCTGAAAGTATGGAGCGTGATTCATTGTATACAATTGAAGAAGCATGGAAAGAAATTGATGTAATTTAGGAGAATGTATGGGAAACCCAAAAAATTATAAAATACGCCTGACATCTGATGCAAAAAATGATATTGCACAGATAAAACGGTATATTGTAAGTACATTTAAGTACCGTGAAACTGCAGAAGTGTTCTCAAAAAACATCAGATATGCCATATCAAAATTGAGCCCTTTTTCAAAGGCCTATACTAAAACAGGGCTGTTGATTCAAGGGCTCGAAGTATATTACAAGCCATACAGCACCTATCTCATATTCTTTGTGGTAAAAGAGAACAAAGTCATTGTAATACGAGTTCTAAAAGATAGGATGTACTGGCAGTCTGTTATTAATAAAATCAGTTCTTTCAATTTAGAAATCTTTTAATCAGAAAATCTTTAGAGTTTTATGAATATTCTATCATATCATTTAATACCCTCAGCTATTAATGGCTCTCATGTATTCAAACTTATTTCTCAATTTGACATGCTTTTAATGTGATTGTGGACAAGTATGAAGTTAAAAATTAAATTTATAAAGATGGGACGAATAGACCATCTATTTTAAGTGGGCTTTAAAATAGGAGACGCGATATTTCTCGGACAATTTATCCAGCTGAACAGCTTCATATATCAAGGAATAGTTCATAATATTCCATATTCGATGGGATTGAATCCGCGGTTTTGAATAACTATAATAAACAGATCATTGAGCTGGTGAAAAAGAAAGAACATTTGCCGGAGGTTTTTGTATGCTCTAATGATAAGGCGGCATTGGCCCTCATGATGGCTCTGCAGGCACTGGGTTATACGGTTCCGGATGATGTATCCATCGTTGGATTTGATAATATAGATATGTGTGAGAAAATAAGACCGAAGTTGACGACTATAAACGTAAATAAAGAAATTATGGGAAAAAGGGTCGTCCAAAGGCTGATTTACCGGTTGAATCACATGGATGCCTTGTCGGAAGATACGGTCATTGGTGTGAATCTGGTGGAGCGTGAAACGGTAAAAGTGTCAAATCACCAATGAAAGGGATAAAAAAACCATGGCGGCACCTATATGAAAGGCAGATAGTCTTGTTGCCGAAGGAATCGGATTCTACACCCTTCATGCAGGCATAGAGCAGGACTGCGTTGTCAGTAACTACGGAAAAATGAAAAAAAGAGTGAAGGCGTGGACTGGATGTCGTACTCCTGTAGGAGCTGCTGAATGATGTAGCATTTTTCATCTGTCATTTGTACCTTGTGTATCGGTTTCTTTTCTCTTGCCATAATAAAGGCCTCCTATGATATAATATTTTACCATAGAAGACCCTATTAAATCTTATTTACAGAAAATCGTTCATAGACTCAATTGTGGCACTAGTAATTTAGTACCACAGTTCCATTAAAATCTAAAACCTAATTTTCTTCTCCAGCAAAGCAATCCCCTGATACAAAATCGCCGATACAATACAAAGGATCACAATAGACATTACGACAAGATCCATCTTAAATACCTGGCTTCCATAGATAATCAAATATCCAAGTCCTTTATTCGCCGCCAAAAATTCTCCAATGATAACACCAACCAGACAAAGCCCGATATTGACCTTAGTATTGCTGATGATAAGAGGCACAGAACCAGGAAGAAGTACCTTGAAAAGAACATCCTTTTTCTTACCGCCCAGGGAATAGATCAGCTTGATCATGTCAGGATCTACCTGGGAAAAACCGGTATGGAGCGTCATGATGCATCCAAAAACGGCCACAGAAATGGAAGCAACAATGATGGTCTTAATATTATTGCCCAGCCATA
>POVV01000780.1_pt1 | contig 16509 bp, 13 predicted proteins | sample 1560271 | NCBI WGS metagenome assembly POVV01 (sample SAMN08337232, study PRJNA429181) | Bioreactor metagenome, whole genome shotgun sequencing project. | biome: cows' rumen and soil; feature: anaerobic; isolation source: anaerobic chemostat enrichment culture, galacturonate as sole carbon... | reverse complement strand
TAGCTAAAGAACGCAGGATGAATTTTCACTCTGCAAGGCGGAGGAATGAGGCGTAGTGGTGCCTACGCCGATTGACGACAACGCCGCAGATGGGAATTCAGACAAGTTATTTGGCAAAATGTGAACGAGCCGCTGTGCTATAGTTGCTTATCGGAAATGAAAGATCTTTATCCCATACCCGGCAATGAGCTGTTCAAAGTGCTCAACCACAACAGCGTCAGGGGTTGTAAATACCTGATCAGCCATTCCCGCGGCATGCTGTTTCGATTTACCGAAATCATGATAGGGGAGCAACTCTACGCCTTTGACCTGCGTCTTTTGGCATAGAAACTCGCACATCGCCCTGATATTCGCTTCATTGGCATTGACTTCGCCAATCAAGGGAACACGCACAATCGTATTTGGATTCAGACAGGATATTTTCTCCACATTCGCCAGAATCAGCCGGTTGCCGACACCGGTCCAGCGGCGGTGCACCGCGTCATCCATATGCTTGATGTCAATAAAAACACTGTCTAGGCGTTCAAAGATATCACGCACGGGATCAAAGTCGTAAAAGCCGCAGGTTTCGACCGCTGTATCAAAACCCAGCCGGTTGCAGGCGAGAACGAGCTGTCGCAAGAACTCCGGCTGAGCAAACGGCTCACCGCCGGAAAAGGTCACGCCGCCACCGGATTCCCGGTAAAAAACAGCATCCCGCTGAACGACCTTCATCACCTCATCAACAGTCACCCTTGAGCCGATGACCTTCCTGGCGCCAGTGGGACATACCGCAGAGCAGCGGCCGCAGCCCTCGCAGACACCAGATGAGATGACCTTGCCTGACGCAGCATCCAGGGAAAGGATGCCTGCAGGGCAGGCACTGATACAGCGCCCGCAGCCGGTACACCGCTCCGGAAGATATAGAACTTCCGGAACAGCATGCCAGGATTCAGGATTAGCGCACCATTGACACCGCAGTGGGCAGCCCTTCAGGAAAACCGTACTGCGAATTCCTTCACCGTCATTAACCGACCAGCGCTGGATTTGAAAAATGGTTCCTAAAACGGTCTGCATAATCATCACCTAATTACATAGATTCGTAGGTCGTCCTGGCAATAATCGCATCCTGGGCTTCACGCGACAGATTGACAAACTGGGTGCTGTATCCTGCCACCCGAACCAGCAAATCCCTGTATTCTTCAGGCTGCTCCTGCGCCTTACGCAGCGTATCGGCCGAGATGACGTTAAACTGCACATGGAAGGCTCCCAACGCGAAGTATGCCCGGATAATGGAGGCTAAGTTCCTTTGGCTTCTCTCGGATTGCAGAAGCTCGGGAGCTAATTTGACATTCATCAGCGTACCGCCTGAATGAATATCATGATTAATTTTAGCGACAGAACGCATCGCAGCGGTCGGACTGGTCAGATCGGTGCCGGCATGCGGTGACACGCCTTCAGTCAGCGGAGTTTTTGCCTTGCGGCCATCCGGAGTGGCGCCAACCACGCTGCCTGCCGGAATATAGTTGGAAATTCCCATAAAGGCTGAGTTGAAGGGTGAACCGAAATAATCCCGGTAAGCTGTGACCTCTTTACCGTAAAAATCGGTAATTTTAAGCGCAATGGAATCAACATAATCATCGTCATTGCCATATTTAGGGCAAGCCAACGCTGCCTGCCGCAGTTCTTCATAGCCCTTCCAATCAGCCGCCAGCGCCTGGCAAACCTCTTCCAGGCTATATTTCTTTTCCTCAAACACCAGCTTTTTAATAACAGCCAGCGAGTTAGCCGAATCAGCCACACCAAGACCAGTCAAAACCGGGCCAAGATTATATTTTGCGCCGCCCCGGCTTAAATCTTTGCCTTTGTCCATGCAGCCATCCACCAGCATGGACAAATATGGCCTTGGCACTATCTCTGTATGAATCTGCTGAGCGGTAATTGAACCAATCACCGAGTGTTTGATCAAATAGGACAGTTGCTCGTAAAAAGCCGCTTCTACCGCTTCATAGGTTGTTAATTCAGCAATGGTCTTGTCGCTCAGCCCCATTGTCTCACCGGTAATCCGGCTCTTCCCGTTATTGAGCGCGAATTCCAACGCTGCCGCAATATTGATGCTTACAGCCGAAGTCCACTCGCCTACCTTACGGAAGTGCGGTACAACGCAGCCGCAGTTATTCCAGTCCCGCGCATCTTCCGGTGACAAGCCTGCTGCCAGCAGCATCGCCGAACCGACCCGGTCATTGTGAACAGCGGGGAAGCCGGTGCCTGCGCTGATCAGCTTGCATACCGCCAGCATAAACTCTTCCGGAGTGTCTGGATGAATCCGCACACTGAGTCCCGGCTGATGTGTCTTGACATTTTCCGTCGCCTTCAGGCACATATAGGAAATGGCATTGGTTGCATCCCGGCCATCCCGCGTCCGTCCGCCGACAGTTAAATTTTGAAAAGAATTGTAACCGGCGAAGAATTTTGCCGTATTGCTGGATATAGCCCATACCCATTCCGACAGCTTAATCCAAAGCGCTTCGATCAACTCCTGCGCTTTTTCTTCTGTGATTACACCCTCTGCCAAATCGTTGGCAAAGTAGGGATACATGTATTGATCAAATCTGCCCAAATTCAATGCCAATGAGTTTTCAGACAGGATCGAACCCAACTGGGTAAACCATACCATCTGAATTGCTTCCGCAAAGGTCTGAGGAGGATGCTCCGGCACCTGGCGGCAGATCCGGGCGATTTCCAGCAATTCCGCTTTGCGTGCGGGATTTTGTTCCTGTTTCGCCAGTTCACTCGCCTGATCCGCATAACGGCCGGCCAGGGTAATAATCCCTTCGCAAACCAGCACAGCCGCTTGATAGAAATTAATTTGTTCTATCGCTTCCGCGCTGACAGGCTCCAAGCTCTGAAGCTGCTGTTGCGCTTGCCGTTTTAATCCGCCAAAGCCGTATTTAAAGATGACATCCTGGTAATCGGCAGTGACTTCACCTACCGCATTGCGCCATTTCGAGTCATTATCAAGGATTCCGGTATCCACCAGTATCTTGGCTGTTTCCGGGTTAATGCGGGCCAAGAAGGTTTCTTCCAGAGATTTTCCCTGCCAATAGGGAAACACATCTTGCCGCAGGGTTTTCTTTGTCTCTGCGTCAATACAATACGGGTCCTGGTTCCGGCTCTCGAAGGAATCCATTTCCTCATTAACCCATTTCCAGGAATACTCAGGGCAGACAATGCCGGACTTACGAAACTCGCCGATTGCGCCAACAAGTAATTCATGCTCAAATATAGTTACAGGAATCGCCTTGCACACATCCAGAAAGGCTTTCGCCCGGCGGATAATGACTGGTTCGCCTTCACTGCGTTTATGCGATTCGGTAAAGGCTACCGCCCGTTTAACACTGATAGATGGTTTAGCGTTAAGATAAGATGCTTTAAAATCCTCAATCCGTTTACTCGACATAGCTAATTCCTCCCTACTATGAGTTTTGCTGTAAATATCCCACCAGACTGTTGCTGGCATCAACCATATGCTTGCGCAGCAAAGCCTGTGCTTTTTCAATATCTTTCTGCATACAGGCCTCCAGCAGCATCCGGTGCTCTTCCTGCGACTTGGCCTGATAATGCATAGCAAATAAATACAGACGCATATACCGTTCCACATTATTGTGCATGGTTTTGATTAATGACAGCAGCTTCGGGCGATCGGCAGCCTGGTATAGGATTTCATGGAACTGCCAGTTCAAGCCCCCCCAATTTCCACAATCTTCTTCAGCATCCGCTTCCTGCAAAACAGCTGCCGCCGACTGCAAGTCGGCTTCCGTCAGGTTCGGAATAGCCAGCTCTAAAGCACCAAGCTCCAAAAACAGCCGTATGTCAAAGATCTCCTGTGCTTCTTTGGCGGACAGTTCACTTACAAGCACGCCGCGGTTAGGATAAAACCTGACCAAGCCTTCCGCTTCTAAGCTTTTCAACGCCTCCCGCAGCGCGCTCATGCTTACGTTGAATTTTGTCGCAAGTTCCTCCTGCTTTAATTGCAGCCCGCCGGCAAGCTCACCGGAGAGAATGCTTTCACGCAGCGCGTGAGTGACCAGACCGGGTATGGTGCGATATGAACTTGTAATTTGTGATTTTAAGTTACGTTGTTTCATAGTGCTACTATATCATGAGACTGATTATCTGTAAATTCGATTTTCGAATGTATACAGTATACAGTCTAAATTTTATAATAATTCTTTATATTATACAAAAAATGGATGCCTTTTGGCATCCATTCTCAACATCATTGTTTCTACTTACGAGTCAGTTGCTGCTTTATAAGTTATTTACTTTCGATGGTCAGCTTTTTAATGACAACTGCTTCTACCGGACGATCCATCGGACCGGTTTTTACTTTGCCGATCGCCTGTACAACCTCCAGCCCTTCGACAACCTTGCCAAAGATGGCATGACGGTTGTCAAGCCAGGGAGTGGGCGCCAGTGTAATAAAAAATTGCGACCCGCCGGTATTCGGACCTGCGTTTGCCATCGAGAGAATACCTGCGCTGTTATGCTTCAAATCAGGATGGAATTCATCCGGAATGGTATAGCCAGGGCCGCCGGTGCCGGTACCTTTAGGGTCGCCGCCCTGGATCATAAAGCCGTCGATGACCCGGTGAAAGATGATTCCATCATAAAACTGCTTATTAATCAGCGTAATAAAATTTCCGGCTGTAATCGGCGCCTTATCCTCAAACAGTTCTACGCTAAAGGTGCCCTTAGACGTCTCAAATTTGGCAATACTGTTCTGTTTTGCCGGGGCGGCTTGTTTCTGCCCTTCTGCCGGCGGTTCAACCGGTTTCGATTTCTCAGGTACCGGACTGCCTGCGCAGCCGGTGCTAAACGCAAGCAACAGCATCGAAAGCAGCAGTAATGGTTTCTTCATTTGTGTTATCCCCCTAGTTCTTTTTCATCTTGTGTATATACTACCCAAAAGTCCGAGATTCCTGCATTACCGGTAGAAATAAAGCAATTTGAACCGCCAAAACGCCAAAGGCGCTGCGCGCCTGCGCCAAAAAGAACGACTTTATGGCGGCGCGCGCAATGCGCATGACGTATGTTAACGCGGTTCAAAAAAGGTAATCCGCAACCGATTGCCTGTACTAAAAATAGGCTTTGCCGTTCTCCTGATCGAATAGATGGACTTTTTTCATATCAACATCCAGCTCAATAATCGCGCCAACGTCTGGGCGGTACTCCGGACTGACCCGGATCAGCATGAGCTGTTCCCCTACTTTCAGTGAAAGAATGTTTTCCGATCCCAGTGGTTCAACTACTTCTACCAGCGCCCGGATCGGGCCGTTGCCGACAGGGCAGGCATTTTCGGCGCGAATACCGAATGCCGCCTTCTGCAAACCAAGTGCTTTTATTTGTTGCGCCCATTCGGCAGGAACCTCGACCCGGACATCCGGGGCGGTTAGCAACAGGACACCCTCTTGCTCAGTGACCGACACTTCCAAAAAGTTCATCGGCGGTGTACCGATAAATCCGGCAACAAAGCGATTGGCCGGCTGATCATAGAGCTCCTGCGGACTGGCAATTTGCTGCACAAAGCCGTCTTTCATGACAATAATCCGATCAGCCATTGTCATCGCTTCAACCTGATCGTGAGTAACATAGATAATCGATACGCCGATCCGGCGGTGCAGCTTGATAATCTCGGCCCGCATCTGGACACGAAGCTTAGCGTCCAGATTGGATAACGGCTCATCCATTAGGAAAACAGACGGATTGCGTACAATCGCTCTGCCTAGCGCCACCCGCTGGCGTTGCCCGCCAGGCAGTTCCTTGGGCTTACGCGATAGGTAATTGGTAATGCTGAGAATCTCTGCCGCTTCCTTAACCCGTTTATCAATATCCGCTTTCGGTACATTCTTTAACTTTAGACCAAATGCCATATTATCATAAACATTCATGTGCGGATATAGCGCATAATTTTGAAATACCATGGCAATATTGCGGTCACGCGGCGGCAGTTCATTAACAAGACGTCCTTGTATGTAGATATTGCCTGACGTACGTTCTTCCAAACCGGCAATCATCCGCAGCGTAGTTGATTTCCCACAGCCGGAAGGCCCTACAATAACGATAAATTCATTATCGCCAAAATCCACATGAAAATCGTCCACTGCGACAACGCCGCCGGCAAACTCTTTACGCAAGTGCTCACAAACTACTGTTCCCATTCGGTCAACTCCGTTCGTTTATTTTGCATGAAAGTATGAAAATTTACTGGCGTCAGCCTTTGACGGCTCCTGCCGTCAGTCCTTTGATGACATAGCGTTGAAACAGCATTGTCAAAACAATAGCCGGAGCTATGATTACCACTGCCGCCGCCATCACATTGCCCCAGCCGACTTCGGCGTAAGACACAAAGTTGAATATCGCAATAGGCAAGGTCTTCGTATTTTGTGCGCTTAAGACCAGGGAAAACATAAAGTTATTCCAGGAAAATAAAAACGATAACGTGCTCGCGGTGAGAATTCCCGGACCGGCCAGCGGCAGCACGATACGGAAGAAAGCGCCATGCAGGGTGCAGCCGTCGACTTGCGCCGCTTCCTCCAGCTCGCGGGGAAAATTATCGAAATAGTTAATCATGATCCAGACAATCAGAGGCAGGCCCACCATCATATGGCTGGCAATCAGCGACGCAAACGTATCAATCATTCCCAGCTTGGAAAAGAGAATAAACCAAGGGATTAAGAAAGATATCCCCGGCATCACACGGGCAAGCAAAATAAAAACGCCAATCGTGCGCTGCTTATAGCGGGAGATCGAATAGGCAGCCGGTAAGCCGATCATCAGGGACAATAGGGTTGACCCCACGGCAATCACTGAACTGTTCCACAAAAATTTGCCAAAATCCTGGTCAATAAAGACATTTTTATAGTTATCCAGTGTTGGAACAAACAGCCAGACCGGCGGTGAGGCAACAATTTCCGCGTGTGTTTTAAACGAAGAGCTGACAATCCAAACCAGCGGAAAGATAAACGGGATGATTACGGCAATAACCAGCGCGTACCATAGCATTTTTTGCAGTATTGACTTATTGTTCATCATATCACCCCTGTTCCTCAGTAATCAAACCGCTTGCGCAGCCATAAAACCAGCAGGCTGCCGCCAAGGACCACTGCCAGCAAGGCTACTAATGCGGTTGAGGCCATGCCAAAGCGAAAATAGCCGAAACCCAGATTATACGCGTATATATTAAGAGTCTCTGACGCAAAGCCAGGCCCCCCTGCTGTCATTGTTAAGATGATATCAAACGTTTTAAAGGCATCAATGCCACGCAGGATGACGGCAACCAGAATGGTTGGCATCAACAAAGGCAGGGTGACAAAGCGAAATACCTGAAAGGGAGTTGCTCCATCGACCATTGCAGCCTCAAACGGATCATGCGGTAATGAAGCCAGACCGGCCAGAACAATCAGCGCGATCATGGGCGTCCACTGCCAGATATCGACAAGCGCCAGAGCGGGAATAACCGTGGTCGGTGATGCCAGCCATCTGGAAGCGGGAAAGCCCAGCATTTTCACCGCATAATTAGCCAGTCCGATCGAAGGCTCATAAAACAAGGTCCAGGCCAGACCGATGGCTACCGGTGTGGCAACCATTGGCAATAATAGCAAACCTTTTGCCAAATCTTTTCCGGCAAATTCCCGGTTCAGTATCAGAGCCATGCCAACGCCCAGCACGGTTTCAACGCCGACAGCTAAAACAGTAAAATACACAGTTAACCAGACAGCATTATAAAAACGGCTGTCGCTAAGTAAATCCTGATAATTCTTCAGGCCGATAAATTCGGGTGCATTGCCTGTTGTCATCGCCCAGTCGGTCAAGCTGACGCCGATGGTAAACAGGACAGGCAGAGCCATCATCGCTAAAATGAAAACAACGGCCGGCAATGGAAAAATCCAACGAAGATTGCGTTCAATGAATTCGTTCAAACGATCAACCCCTGTGTGCCAATTTAAAAATATTTCAGGGAACTTGCAGTGTTCCATCGATTAATCTGGTTTGTGTCCAAGTGGTCACTGTATTTTCGCAGGGATACTTGGCGGCTTCCGCCTCGTTAAGCTCGATCCCTAAACCGGGTTTATCATTGGCATATACATAGCCGTTTTTCTGTTCAGGCAATCCGGAAAAGACGTCCAGCAAAGCTGCTCTGGGTCCTTTGAGTTCCTGGATGATAAAGTTAGGCGGCTCTGTTCCCGACCATTCCTGTATGCCAAAATTACGAGCGGCTAAATCCAGATGGATATTGGCCGCATGGCCTAATGGCGACGTATCGCCCGGTCCATGCCATGCAGTCTTTACCCCAAATTGTTCGGCAAAAATCTGCAGTTTGCGCGCCGGTGTAATACCGCCGATCTGGCTGATATGAACGCGTATGTAATCAATCAGTTGCTCAGTAATTAAAAATTTCCACTCATAGGGATTGTTAAATAATTCTCCCTGCGCCAGAGGCGTATTGGTCTTGGCCCGCAGTTGGCGTATCCATTGTCCATCTTCCACCGAAACAGCGTCTTCAAGGAAAAATAAGTCATACGGCTCCAGTTCGCAGGCAAATTTAATCGCTTCCACTGGTTGCAACCGTTCATGGACATCATGGCATAAGGCAACGTCAAAGCCTATTTTTTTCCGGATTCCATCAAATAGCTTTAAAGTGTCACGCATATATTGCCTGCTGTCAAGATAGATCCCATCAGGGGCATTCTGAGGCGCATTGCCCGGCGCCTTGCCAAAAGTACGGCCGCCATAGCCGCCGCATTGACAACGAATATGGGTAATCCCCTGCTCCTTATATTTTTGTATGTTCTCACACAGCTCGCCTAAATCCTTACCGTCGGCATGGCGATAGATCGCAACCCCTTCTCTGCATTTTCCGCCAAACAATTGATATAAAGGCATGTTTGCCATTTTTCCTTTGATATCCCACAGAGCCATATCAATGCCGGAGATAGCATTATTTTCAACAGGGCCATTACGCCAGTAGGCATTTTGCTGCATCAATTGCCATAATTCCTCAATGTTTTCCGCACATCTGCCGAGTAACAGCGGGCGCAGGTATTCCTCAATAAGGTTTTTAACCGTTAGAGGCCGGTAAGCAAAGGTCGCGCATCCCAAGCCGTACAGTCCGGCCTGGTTGGTTTCTACCTTGACAACAATTAGATTAATCCCTTCCGGCGCTGTAAGAATTACCCTGACATTTGTAATAATAGTCGCCATCGTTTCTCTCCTTAACAGAGCCTGTCATTGTCATAAGCACTGCAGCAAGCCCCGCCGCGCTCCTTAACATACCTGCCTGTCCAAGGCCGGTTGTCAAAATACGCTGAGCCTAAGCTGCACAGTTTAACGAAAAGCCCGCAATATCACAAGCGGCGCAAAGAAGCTATACTTTGTGCCGCCTGCGGCCTTCGCGGGCTTTTCGTTTAATGCGGCTGTGGCAAACTATTTCTTGCCTTCGCCGGCTTTATTCAGCAAATCATCCATCTTAGCCGCAGCTTTTTTAGCCGCGTCAGCCAGGTCGGCAGCCTTGCCGCCGGATTCTATGGATTTCACGATCACTTCGCCGATTGCGTCACGCGCTTCAACAACAGCAGTCATCGGCGGACGGTCATACGCGGTAGCGATCGGGCCGACCTTTTTGAAGTCCTCTGCCAGTCCCGGATGTAACTTTTTCAGCACTTCGGGATCATTCCAAATCGAGGTCCGCGAAGTGGTGTTGCCTGCCAATTGGGCTTTAACCATCACATCTTTGCTGGATGCCCATTGCAGGAATTCCCAGGCGGCGTCTTTTTGTTGGGACTGAGCGCTAACTGCCATCGCCCAGGGAACAACTAAGAACGGATGGTTGCCTTTCGGTCCGGCCGGGAACAGCGCAATACCGATCTTATCCGCAACCTGCGATTTGGCCGGATTGATGATACCTTCCAGCAAGGTGCTCGCATCAGTCCACATAGCCACTTTGCCGCTGGCCATCAATGCTTGCGCTTGCGGCCAATGCATGTTGGTCACGCCGGGAGGTCCATAATTATGCAGCAGACGGCCATAGTATTGAATGGCTTGAACAGCTTCCGGACTATCAATAACGGCTTTTCCGTCTTTAATCCAGTCGCCGCCGAAATTGTACAGATAGCTGGACAACTGTGTCACCGCATTGGCGCGCTGACCGCGGGATACAATACCAAACATGCCTGCGTCCGGCTTATGCAGCTTCTTTGCCGCCGCTTCCAGTTCTTCCAGCGTAGTCGGCGGTTTCAAGCCGGCTTGTTCGAACAAATCCTTGCGATAGAACAGAGTCTGCCACTCCGTGACGATAGGAATCGCGTTGATGCTGCCACTATAGGTAACCGCATCAACTGTAGATTTCGGGAAGTCCTTCCAGTCCCAAGCGCCTGCCTTTTCTATCTGGGCGTTGAGCGGTTCATACCATTTATTTTTTGTAAATAAACGGCCTTCCTGCAAGGGGCGGGTCATGAACACATCGACAGTGGATTTGCCGGAGGTAAATTCAACAGTTAACTTTTGTGTGAGCTGGTCTTCGGTATAGCTTTCCAAATTGACCTTAGCGCCGGTTTTCTTTTCAAACTCCGGAATTAAACTCTTGATAGCTTCCGGATACGGATGATTTGCCATTAAAACCCGGATTGTTTTTCCCGCCAGTTTTTGATCACCCGATTTTGCGGGTTCCTTTTTATCGCCTCCGCAGCCTGCCAGCGACAACAGGAGACCCAAAACTAATAAGACTACCAGAAAACGATTCAGCCGACTCATGGTTACCCTCCTTCAGAATATTTTGTCTCTTTATTATTTATACGCTATTGCCGCCAAAACCCCTGCATACTGTTAACATAATTTAAATTTAATCTGCATTTTCGACTGAAATGGCGGTAAATATCTCTATTATCGTACTCTATTTATCGCTTATCCATGCATTACATCCCTAATGACGCGTAAGGAATTCCGCCAGCAAAACAGTTCCAGCTCGTCATCTGTCAGTCCGGCTTTGGCCAGCGAACAGATCAAACGGTCAATTTGCCCCATATGTTCAATCTCCAGCGCGGAATCAATACCGTCAAAATCTGTTCCCAAGGCCAGCACTTCCCTGCCGCCGATCTTTCGCAAGTGCAAAACATGCCGGACCATATCCTCTACCCGGCTGATTTCGCCGGTACCCAAAAAATCGGAGCAGAAGTTTAATCCAATGACTCCACCCTGCCGCGCAAGCGTCTTGATCATGTCGTCAGTCAAATTACGGCTATGGCCGGTAATGGCACGGGCATTAGAGTGTGAAGCGACAAAAGGCTGTTTACAGAGCCGGGCGACATCATAAAAGCCCTGGTCCGACAGATGAGAGACATCAATCAACATCCCCAGCCGGTTCATCTCTGAGACCAGCTCCTGACCGAAGCCGGTCAGACCGTGATGCTGATATTGCCATAGATGATTCGGATACCCGATCTCATTCGGATAATTCCAGGTCAGGGTGGCAAGCCTGACGCCCAGCCGGTATGCTGTCTGCAAATTCACCATACTGCCTTCCAGCGCACCGCCTTCTTCAATCGTTAAAAAGCAGGAGATTTTTCCGGCTTGCCGGTTATTGGCAAGATCGGCTGCGGAACAGGCCAGAGCCAATGTATCACTATTCTTGGCCAGCTCGGCAAGAAACAAGTCCGCCATTTCCTCGAACACAGCAAACGGCTTGCTGTGCAGCTCACGATCAATAAATATGGCAAAAAACTGAGCCAGCGATCTGCCGCTCACCAGCTTTTCCACATCAATGCTAAATGGATTGCTGCGTAAACCGGCCGCCCCGTTTGCTTCCCATAGCTTCAAAATCGTATCACAATGTAAATCAATGATGTTCATCCGTTACCTCCTTTTGTTTCACCAGACTGGAGTATTGCCAAGCCTCAATCCCGCTTTATTGTAAATACGCATGCTTAAAGTAGATGTTGCCGAAAATAGTGTGAACAAGTCCCTTCACCCGGCCGTTAACCAACAGCGGCCTGGTATAAAAATATAATGGAATAATCGGCGCGTCATCGATTAACAGTTGTTCGGCGGCATGCATTGCCTGCATGCGCTGAGTCTGGTCTGCCGTCGCTTTTGCCTGCTTAACAAGGGAATCATAGCGAGGATTGCTGTAGCCCGGAACATTGTTTCCATTCTGTGATTCAAATAATTCGATAAACGTCATCGGATCGGCATAATCCCCAACCCACGTATCGCGCGCAATCTGAAACTCATGCCGGTCCAGGCTGTCGAGGTATACCTTCCATTCCTGATTAACCAGCTTCACCGTAATGCCCAGGTTTTGCTTCCACATCTCCTGAACCGCCTCTGCCACCATTTTATGGGTTTCACTGGTATTATACAGCAGGGTAACCAGCGGCAGCCCTTTGCCGCCGGGATATCCCGCTTCCACCAGCAGTTGTCTGGCTGTGGCGACAGCGTTATGGGGCAGCAAATTACCGCCTTGAGCACGGAACTCTCCGTTTGCGGCATCAGCAAGTCCGGGCGGAACCAAGGCAAACGCTGCCTGTTGGCCGCCCTGCAGCACTTTTTTGACCAGAAGCTCCCGGTCAATTGCCAATTGCAGGGCTTTACGGACTTTCACATTATCAAAAGGGGGCTGTGCCACATTGAAGGAATAGTAGCCAGTGCCCAACAGCGGCATAATCTCCAGTTTGTTCTCAGCCAACAGGCGCGGGATTTCACTGTTCGGCAGTTTTTCTCCCATATCGATCCGCTGCTGCTGAAATAAAGCCAGCACGGTACTGGCGTTATCGATCAATACAAACTCCAGCTTTGGCAATCGCACACTGGCGGCATCCCAATAATGCTCGTTTTTAACAAATTCCATTTTTCCGTTATGCTGCCACAGACTGAGCCGAAACGGGCCATTGCCGACAACACTCCCGGCGTTGGCAGCCCATCTGGGGTTGTCTGCCACTGTTGGTTTATGAACCGGATAATAGGTATGAAAAGCGGTTAACGACAGGAAATAAGGAATAGGCCGCTCCAGAATGACTTCCAGTTCCCGCTCATTCAGCGCTTTTACCCCCACCTGATCTACGGCTACTTCCCGGTTATGATAGCGCTCGGCGTTTTTTATGTAAAACAACTGATAGACATAGGGACTGGCCAGCTCAGGACTAAGCGTTGTTTTCCAGGCATATTCAAAGTCAAAAGCGGTGACCGGATCGCCATTAGACCATTTCGCCTGTTGCCGCAGTTGAAACAGATACCGCAGCCCGTCAGCAGATACTGTCCAGTGTTCGGTAGTGGCCGGTATGGGACGGTTGACGGCATCGAGAGCAGTTAAGCCTTCAAATAGCTGTGCTTCAATCGTAGTGGCATCCAGGCTGGTCGATTTACGCGGATCAATGCTTTCCGGTTCAGCGGCCACCGCATACCGTAAATGCGTGACCTGCGACTTGCCGCAGCCGGATAACCCGATGGCCAGCAGGATGCAGCAGATAAGCAGCACCCCTCGATTTTGTATCATCCGAAGTCTCCTTCCGTATGAACGCGATATGCTACTATATTGGTTCGTGGTTTTATCGATTTTTCCTGTAGGAAAAGCCGCAGGGAATCGCTTGCCTATTAACGAATTCTTTAGATAAGACTTGACTTAGGAAAGGCTGGACGAGCATGCGCACTCTCCCTCTGCTGCAACAACAGATTGAACAGTATTTACAAGACAAAGCCGGTACATTTTCTCTGGAGCTGATTTTGCCCGATTCCGGCAAAAAAATCAGCTATAATTCCCGCGTCCTTCCGTCGGCCAGTCTGATCAAGGTCTTCATCATGGCTGAAGCCTTTCGCCGTGCCGGCAGCGGACACCTGGCGCTGTCCGATACGGCTGAGGTCACCCCCGCCGTCCGGGTCGGCGGCGCCGGTCCGCTGGAACACGCGGCATACGGAACCAGCCTGACCCTGCTTGAGCTGATCGAATTAATGATTATCGAGAGTGATAATACAGCCACCAATATGCTGATCCAGCGGTTAGGCATGGATGCAGTCAATGCCCTGGCGGATACGTTTGGCTGCCGGCATACCTTTCTGGGAAGGGAAATGATGGATTTCAGCGCCCGCGCGGCCGGCAAAGATAATTTTACTACTCCTGCCGATATGAATATTCTATTAAGCCGACTTTATGCCAGACAGTGTATTGATCCGGTCAGTGACCAAGCTATGCTTGCCATTCTGATGCGGCAGTCCGACAGGTGCAAACTGCCGCTGCTGCTGCCGCAGGAGACGGCGATCGCCAACAAAACCGGAGAGCTTGACGGTATCGAGCACGATGCCGGTATCGTCTTTGCCCGAACGCCATACATTTTGACCATCATGACAGAACACTTGCCTGATGAAGCAGCGGGAAGGCAGGCGATTGCGGAGTTGTCGCGGCTGATATATGACGCACTGCAATCCTCCGGCTGCAATACCAGATTTTCAATAAATTGAGCAGAAATACTAGCAGAAAACGATTTAAACCACAAAGAACACAAAGGGCGCTGGCGCGCCTGCACAAAAGGAAAACCGGGGCGCACAATGTGCGCCCCTTTCGTGCTTCCTTTGTGTAGGCGCACATCGTGCGCCGGCACTTTAACTGTCCTTTGTGGTAAAAAAATTCTTCGTCCCTGCAACGGCCTTACAGGCTGTCAAAGTCTAAGGTAGCAAACAAATCGTCGAGGGTTTCGGCACGGCGAATTAATTTTGTGCTTCCATCCGGCCGCAGCAAGATCTCAGCCGAACGCAGCTTGCCGTTGTAGTTGAAGCCCATGGCATGCCCATGCGCGCCCGCGTCATGAATGACCAGTAAATCGCCGATATCGATTTTCGGCAATTTGCGATTAACCGCAAATTTATCGTTATTCTCACACAGACCGCCGGTTACATCATACACATGATCCAGCGGAGCCGCTTCTTTGCCAACAACGGTAATGTGGTGATATGCACCATACATACCCGGCCGCATCAGATTTGCCATGCACGCGTCGACACCGATATAGTTTTTATAGATCTCTTTGCGGTGCAGAACTCTTGTTACCAGATAACCATATGGTCCGGCAATAACCCGGCCGCATTCAAGGGCTAATGTCAGTGGGTCCAGCCCGTTGGCGACAATTTTTTGCTCATAAACAGCCTTAACACCCTGGCCGATCAATTCCAGATCAACAGCTTCCTGTTCCGGGCGGTAAGGGATGCCGATGCCGCCGCCAAAGTTAACCAAGTCGATGCGAATCCCCAATTCCTGATGAATCTCAACAATCAGGTCAAACATCATGCTGGCAGTTTCGATAAAGTAGGCCGGATTCAGCTCATTGGAAATAATCATCGTATGGATGCCGAAACGCTTGACGCCTTTGTCTCTGAGAATGCGATAGCCTTCGAAAACTTGTTCACGGGTCATGCCATATTTTGATTCTTCCGGATTGCCGATAATGGAGTTGCCGCCATCCCGCAGCGGTCCCGGATTATAGCGGAACGAAACCAGCTCCGGCAATCCGGCATGTTTCTCCAGATAGGCAATTTGGGTAATATCATCGAGATTGATAATCGCCCCCAGCTCGCGTGCCTTTTGGTATTCCACAAACGGGGTATTATTTGAGGTAAACATGATATTCTCACCGGTAATGCCGCTTTTCTCAGCTAAAATCAGTTCAGCCAGAGAGCTGCAATCAGCACCGATTCCTTCCTCGCGCAGCAAAGACAGGAGATGCGGGTTTGGCGTAGCCTTAACGGCAAAGTATTCTTTAAATTTTGGAGCCCAGGAAAATGCGGCCAGCAGCCGTTTGGCATTCTCCCGGATTGCTTTTTCGTCATAAATATGGAAAGGTGTTGGATACTGCTGAATGATGGCTTCCAGTTGTTCTGCGGTAAACGGTAATTTTTTCTCAGCCATTATGCTTTCCCCCCGGAGTTTTTTTCCATCTGACACTGACAGCAAAATAAAGCGGCAGCAAGTTACTCCTCGCAGCCGCTAGACGCTCATTGTCAAATCCTGCTTGCAAGATAGCACTCCACCTAGAAATCAGGTGACAGTCTTATGCCTGTTTGACATAAGACCAGCAATTCCCTTTGCCCAGGGTGAATTGCTTCGGCGGCGACCCCCTTCAACACCAATCTTTGCCGGCTGCTCATGACGCCTACTCATGGTCTCCGCACCTCTATCCAATCGATATTAAATTTGTATATATCATACAAGAATACAAACAACGTGTCAATACCGGTTATTACTTGAGTTTTGTACTATTTTACCGGATGCATTCTATTCACCAATCTATCGCGTCGGTGAAAAGGAGTTATCCCTGTCAGTGAAGAACTTACATTACGTATTTTAAAAATCTGCTATATATTTTTATCTGAAAGGAAGTACAGTATGCCCGCATCAACAGAGTGGCGACAACGTAAATTCCTGGTCGCCGACTTCGAGTTCACAACATTCCACGGCACCTATGGGCGCCCCCGGGCCTTTTTCCCCGA
>POVV01000779.1_pt1 | contig 16510 bp, 15 predicted proteins | sample 1560271 | NCBI WGS metagenome assembly POVV01 (sample SAMN08337232, study PRJNA429181) | Bioreactor metagenome, whole genome shotgun sequencing project. | biome: cows' rumen and soil; feature: anaerobic; isolation source: anaerobic chemostat enrichment culture, galacturonate as sole carbon... | reverse complement strand
TCCTTTATGGCCTGCCACCGTTGATACCGGAAATCCTTCAATATCTTTATAATCAATGGAAGTCTCTACCTTTATCTCCTCTGCATATTCCCCAAGGCCAGACCCCAGGATCAGAGCTATCTCCGGGACAAAGTCAGTCTTCTCCCGCACACTTTCCAAACAATTCTTAAGCTTTGCATATACTTCATTCATATACCATGTTCTCCTTCCAATGTTATTGTCCATGCTTTCTGGACATACAGGTATACCCGCAGGGTGTTTCATTATTACCGCCAGACAAGGTCGTCATAGGTATATACAGTATACCACATCTGCCAATATATCTGTATCTATATTTTGACAAATATGGGGGAATAATGATATACTGAAGGTGTTCGTACTAACCCGGAAGGATCCCTGACGGCGAAGGCGAGGAGAATACGTAAACCGGAAATCCCATGCCTGTTGGTGTGGGATTTTTTGATAGACGTAAAGAAAAAAGAACTATAACAGGTACGGACAGAAAGCGAGGATCTTATGAAAAAAGCATTATCCCTATTGATGGCGTTTGCCGTAACGGCGGCCGTACTCTCCGGCTGTGCAAAAGGCGGCGCTGAAAACCCCCAGGCAACATCAGTCTCTGAAAAGGAATCCACCTCTGAGACAGCAGAAGAAACATCAAAAGCACAAGAACCAGCTGATCGTTATACCTTAAAGATCGGTTCTTTAAAAGGGCCCACCTCTATGGGCCTTGTAAAGCTGATGGACCAGTCTGAAAAAGGCAATGCAGAAGGCTCCTATGATTTTACCATGGTAACCGCTGCTGACGAACTCCTTGGAAAAATTGTAAGCAAAGATCTGGATATTGCCCTTGTGCCCGCCAATATGGCCTCTATTATTTATAATAAAACCAATCATGAGGTGACTGTCCTGGATATTAACACCCTGGGTGTTCTCTACGGGGTATCCGCCGATGATTCCATTAAAACAGCCGCAGACTTAAAGGGTAAGACCGTTTACTTAACCGGCAAAGGGACCACGCCGGACTATGCCCTTCAGCACGTGCTTAAAGCCAGCGGCTTAACCGCTGACGACATAACCCTGGAATATAAGTCCGAAGCCGCTGAGGTCGTTTCTATCCTGAAGGAAAAGCCTGATGCAGTAGGTCTTCTTCCCCAGCCTTTTGTAACAGCGGCCATGGCTCAGAATGACTCCCTAAAAATGGTTCTTGACTTAACAAAGGAGTGGGATGCCACAGCCGGTGAAAGCGGCGGCAGTCTGGTGACCGGAGTTACCATCTGCCGGAATGACGTGATCAAAGACCATGGGGAAGCCATTGCCGCCTTTATGGCGGAGCATAAGGAATCCGCTGAATTTGCCAATGCCAATGTAGCCGAAACTGCAGCTCTGGTGGCTGCTGCCGGAATCATTGAAAAAGCACCGGTTGCTGAAAAGGCAATCCCATACTGCAGCATCACCTATGTAGACGGTGACCGGATGAAATCTCTGTTAAGCGGATACTTAAAAGTACTTTTCGATATGGAGCCGTCTTCCGTGGGCGGAACACTGCCAGCCGATGACTTCTACTATATGCCATAATTAAGGTAAAGCTTTGTAAGGAGATTCCCATTATGAAACCAACAGCCCTCCCGGCTAAAAAGGCCGGTATCATCTTTCTCTGGCTTCTTGCGTGGCAGGCAGTTAGTCTGTCCGTGCACAACAGCATCATACTGGTAGGCCCTTTGGAGGTAATCCAGGCTTTATGGATCCAGAGGGCCATGTCCGGCTTCTGGATAACCATTGCCCTCTCCTTTGGAAAGATAAGTCTTGGATTCCTTATGGCCTTTGGCTCAGGAATCCTGGCCGGGGGAGCTGCATGGCGTTTCCCTCTTTTAAGGGATTTACTGGAACCGCTTATGTCCCTGATAAAGTCGGTTCCGGTAGCTTCCTTTGTCATACTGGCCCTGATCTGGGTTGGTTCTGAAAATTTATCCGTTTTTATTGCCTTTCTTGTGGTATTCCCCATCATTTACATAAATACCATTGCAGGATTTATGAGTACCGATCCAAAGCTTTTGGAAATGTCCCGGGTGTTCCGTATGCAAGGCAAAAAGAAGCTCCTTTATATATACCGCCCCGCCCTTCTTCCCTACCTCATAAGCGGCTGCAGGGTGGCTTTGGGCATGGGCTGGAAATCTGGGGTTGCCGCTGAAGTGATCGGCGTCCCAAGCCATTCCATCGGTGAAAAACTCTATATGGCAAAAATTTATTTAAGCACTGCGGACCTTTTTGCCTGGACCCTGGTGATTATCGTAATCAGTGCCCTTTTTGAAAAATTCTTTTTATGTCTTTTAAGCCTTGCAAGTCCCGGCCGGAAATTCCATAAAAAAAAGGAGGCTTGATCCATGGAACTAAAGGTAAATCAACTGTCCAAATCCTTTGGGACTCTTAACGTATTTATGCAGGTGAATCTTTCCCTTCATTCCGGCCAGGTCTACTGTCTCATGGGTTCCTCAGGATCCGGGAAAACCACATTCTTCCGGATCCTTCTGGGACTTGAAGAAGCCGATTCCGGATCCATGGAAGGACTTCAGGGCATAAGAGCCTCCGCCGTGTTTCAGGAAAACCGTCTGTGTGAGTCATTTACCCCGGTAGACAACATTACCATGGTAATCCCCGGTCGTTCCTCCCGAAGCAGAAAACAGGCCAGAGGAGAGCTTTTAAGGCTTCTTCCGGAAGAGGCCTTATCCCGCCCCGTATCTACCTTAAGCGGGGGAATGAAGCGCCGGGTTGCCATTATAAGAGCCTTGTCGGTCCCTTGTGACATGATTTTAATGGACGAACCCTTTACTGGACTTGATGAGAACACAAAACGAACCGTAATTCAATACATCAAAGAAAAGACCCGTGACAAACTGGTCATCATAAGCACCCACCAGGAGGAAGATGTGGCACTCCTTAACGGCACCCTTATAAAACTGTAAAAACAGGGGCAAAAGCAGATATTCCTGCTTTTGCCCCTGTTTTATTCCTATCTTATTTTCAGTTTTATTTCAGTTTTAAGGTATCCAGTGCTGCTTCAATCTGTCCTTCTACCGCACTGTCTGGTGATTCAACCGTACCTGCCGCGCTGATGTACTTTTTTGTAGCCGCATTGTAAGAACCGGAAATTGCATAATAACGGACCCCATCCTCATTCGTCTTATACCGGATTGCATAGCGGAACGTCTGGCTTCCGTCGCTGCCGTTTTCTACATTATAGCGGACAAATTCCATATCCTCGCCACGGCTGACAAATTCCTTGTATTCTTCCATGGTAGCCGGATAGACTTCTCTGGCTCCGTCGGCGTCATCTCCTTCTACATAGACGACTTCTAACAGATCGTTGCCATTGGAAGAGGTGAATGCGACTGAGCTTTCATCTCCATCATCTTCAATGGTCCAGCCTTCTGGCGGTGTAATCTGATATTTTCCGGATTTTGATGTAAAGACGCCGGAAGATAAGTTACCTGCATCAGAAGCAGTGGTTTCGGTGGTTTCGTCTGTTCCGTCTTCCTCACTATCAGATTCATCCTCACCTAACGTAGTCTCATCTGTACCTGCTACTTTTGTCTCGGCAGCACTTACTTCTGTAGGATTATCCTGCGTGGATTTCCCATTATCTTTTGATCCACAGCCTGTAGCCGCCATCATAACTGCCATGGCGATGGCTATTACTGCCAACATTTTGTTTTTTCTCATTTTAATCACTCCTCATTATCATCAAACTCATTCCTGGTGACGATGAGGATTATAACATTATCTGCATCAAATGTATAGGGGATTAAAGGAACTGAAAGAATCACCAAAAATTCTTAATAATTATATTAGGAAGCTTCTGTGCGCTCCAGATCCAGTAACTTCACTTTAATATCCAGGCCCCCGCCATATCCTATCAGGCTTCCGTTGGCCCCTATCACCCGGTGGCAAGGAATGATGACAGGTATGGGATTGCGGTTATTTGCCATGCCAACCGCACGGCAGCCTTTGGGATTATCAACCATGACCGCAATATCCTTATAGCTTTTCGTCTTTCCGTATGGAATCAGTAACAAAGCATTCCAAACCTTTTTTTGAAATTCCGTTCCCTCTGGTTTAAGAGGCAGATCAAACACCGTTCTCTTTCCAGCCATATATTCCTCCAATTGGCCTTCTGTTTTCCGGATCAGCTCTGTCCGCTCCCTTACGGCATTCTCAGGCTCCGTCCTCCCAAAATCAATTCTAAGAAGAGCTTCATCATCACATAGAATGGTAAGAGGTCCTATTTTGCTTTCATAAACTTCCCAGTACTTCATATAATATTCCTTCTTTCTCTTATGAACGGTACCATGTTTTCATCTAATTACATTATATCATATACAAAGCTTAGAGACGACCTCTTCTTTCATTCATTGTTCCAGGGCCGAAAGTAGTAAGCTATCTGTTTTTTCAAATATTCCTCATAATTCTTTTAGTTTTTTTATGAAATATTTATGGCTTAGTCAAACTTCGGTCATAATTTCCGCGTATACTAAATATTGTAAAGGAACCCCACCCTTTTAACATTGACTTTTTATTTTTCATACTCAACCGGCAGGAACATTTTATGTACCTGCCGGTTCCTCCCATTTCAGGGTCTTTTTTCCTAAAAAACCGCATAAATACAGGCTTAATTACGAATTTGAAATTTTTTCTAAAATAATGTTGACAAAATGATATCCATCATATATAATAACTCTTGCGTTGCGGAAAAGCAACCAAGCGAAAGATAGAAAATACTTTCACTATCGGGGTGTGGCTCAGTTTGGCTAGAGTACCTGGTTTGGGACCAGGGGGTCGCAGGTTCGAATCCTGTCACCCCGATTCAAGAGAAAAACCGTCAATGGTAGTATTAGTTTCTCTTACCTTTTGCGGGTGTAGTTCAATGGTAGAACACCAGCCTTCCAAGCTGGATACGTGGGTTCGATTCCCATCACCCGCTTTTGAGTCTGTAGCTCAGTTGGATAGAGCAACGGCCTTCTAAGCCGTGGGTCGGGGGTTCGAATCCCTTCAGGCTCGTTTCACATCTCTAACCAAGGTGTGAAATTTATGGTGGGTATGGCGAAGGTGGTTATCGCGCCAGATTGTGGCTCTGGAGGCCCAGGGTTCGAATCCCTGTACTCACCTTTCCCTTTTAGGGAATTTTTTTTTATCACAAGTTTTAATGGGCTATCGCCAAGCGGTAAGGCACAGGACTTTGACTCCTGCAGTCGTTGGTTCGAATCCAACTAGCCCAGTATGGGATACTAGCTCAGGTGGTAGAGCACTTGACTTTTAATCAAGTTGTCCGGGGTTCGAGTCCCCGGTGTCTCATGAATGCATTGAAAAAGAGCGGGAAATCATTTGATTTCCCGCTCTTTTTATTTACCCGCGTATGGGATAAAAGGTGATTGTTAAAATATCCCTGAGAACCTATAATAGGATCATGGCATTCCCTGCACTCGTCCTCTCTTATTTGTGCACAAAAAGAGAGGACGAGCAAATCGATAACAAATATAATACATAAGAAAGGATTGATTTTATGGAATGGATCGAGGGATTAAACAAATCAATTAACTATATTGAGGAACATTTAACAGAAGAAATAGACTATGAGCAGTTAGGAAAAATCGCATGTTGTTCTGTTTATCACTTTCAGAGAATGTTCGCATATATGGCAAATGTACCTTTATCTGAATATATCCGGCGCAGGCGTATGTCCTTGGCGGCGGTGGATCTGCTGAACGGGAATAATAAAATTATTGATGTTGCTCTTAAATATGGATATCACTCTCCCACTGCATTTAACCGGGCATTTCAAAGCATCCATGGAATAGCGCCATCTCGTATAAAAGAAAGCGGCGCAACCGTAAAGTCATATCCACCTATCAGCTTCAAAATTATTATAAAAGGAGTGGATGAATTGAATTATCGAATTGAAAAGAAGGATCCGTTTCGGATTGTAGGCACTGCACAATCCCTGAACCGGGAAATTGAAAAGAATTTTGAAATAGTACCTCAAATGTGGAGCAAGGCTGCTATGGACGGAACGATCCCTAAATTAGCCTCCATGGCAGATGGCTGCCCTGGAGGAATATTAGGAGTCAGCATCTGCAATGACCTGGAAGAATGGCGGTACTTTATAGCCGCAGCCAGCACGAAAGAAGCTGATGATACATTGGAAGAATATACGGTTTCCTCTTTCACCTGGGCCATATTCTATGGAGAAGGCCAATGCCCCCATGCAATACAAGAACTAGAGAAGCGGATTGTAACCGAATGGCTTCCCACTTCTGGATACGAATATGATAATGGACCGGATATTGAGGTCTATTTAAATTCTGACCCACAGAATGCAAGATTTGAAGTATGGATTCCCGTTATTAAAAAATAATCAGGAGGGCACCTTGGATAAAACAAATGAGAACTTTAATGTTTTTCTTAAGGCAGTAGACGATCGTTATAAAGATTTCGTTATGGAAATAAATGATTACCTTACACAAAATAATTGTAAGTGTGAAATTAAGCCTGCTAAAAATGGTTTTATCGCTTCTTATAAACCAGAGACTACAAAAAAAGTCTTAGCTACTTTTGTGTTTCGGAAAACAGGAATGAGAATACGAATATATCCGGAGCACGTAAAAGCTTATGAATCCTTTTTAAATACTTTGCCGGAAATAATGAAAAAAGAAATCAAAAAAGCATCTGTGTGTAAGCGGATAATAAATCCGGAGGAATGCAACTCTAAATGTCACATGGGATATGACTTCCTTTTAGATGAGGAACATCATCAAAAATGCCGTTACATGGCATTCATGCCTGCACTAAGTGAAGAGACCACGCCCTATATCAAGGAATTTCTAGAAAAGGAGTTAAACGCATAATACTGCATGTAACAGCGGCCAATCGTTCAAAGGGTACAGACAGCTATGGAGGAATCCCAAAAGGCTTGCTCCTGGCGATATGGCCGCTGATTTCATGACATTGTGCTGAACGCTCCTTTATTCTCATACTTACCGAAATTTAATAAGCTTCCAGATTGTCGCACATTTTCATTAACACTTTACAGAATACAGCTATTTCGTCTTCAGGTATATCAGAGCAGATAAGTTCTTCAAACTGCTTGAAAACTTTTCTTACCTCTTCTGCTTCAACAACCCCTTTTTCTGTAAGGCTGATCAGAACGGAACGTCTGCAGTCCGGATTATTTTCCCTGAGCAGGAACCCCATATCCTGCAGTTTGTCTATATTTCTTGACATGGTAGCCGTATCGAAATGGCATCGGTCTGCCAGCTCTTTTTGGGTGATATGGTCTTTTTGTAAAAGATGATATAAGATCCTTGCATGTCCCTGTCCAGGCGTCAATCCGATATTTGACAGAAGCGGAGAAATTATCTGTTTCCTGGCTTTTTCTTCACGGACCAATAGCTCTCTCACATTATGCTGCTTCATATATTTTATCACTCCTTTCCCTTTGCAAAGGGCACTAATAAGTCATGAAACAGTAGTGCCCTTCTACGCTTTCATTTCATCATTCTAATTCAAACTGCCCGGTATGCAGTTGATAATACTTCCCTTTTTCCTGCAGCAATTCGTCATGACTGCCCCGCTCAATAATCTCTCCTTTTTCAAGAACCAGGATGGCATCTGAGTTTCTTACGGTGGAAAGTCTGTGGGCAATGACGAATACCGTCCGGTCTTTCATAAGGGCATCCATCCCTTTTTCTATGAGTTTTTCCGTTCGTGTATCAATGGAGCTGGTGGCTTCATCCATGACAAGAACAGGCGGCTGTGATATGGCAGCCCTGGCGATGGCAATCAGCTGCCTCTGCCCCTGTGATAAATTGCTGCCGTCACTTTCTAACATAGTATCGTATCCATTAGGAAGACGTCTAATAAAGGAATCCGCATTAGCGATTTTTGCGGCAGCCAGTATGTCTTCACGGGAAGCATTCAATCTTCCATATCGGATATTATCTGCAATGCTTCCGGTAAATAAGTGGGTGTCCTGAATGACCAGAGAGATAGAACGCCGTAAAGCATCTTTTTTTATGTTTCGGATATCGATTCCATCGTAGGTTATGGTGCCTCCATTTAATTCATAAAATCGGTTGATCAGGTTGATGATAGTCGTCTTTCCCGCACCGGTAGAACCTACGAATGCGATTTTCTGACCAGGCTTGGCATACAGGCTTATGCTGTTTAAAATTGTATTTCCGCCTGTATAACCGAAAACCACATCGTGAAACCGGACATCTCCCTTTAGAGGGACAAGAAGATATCCATGATCTCTGTCAGGAACTTTCCAGGCAAATGCACCGGTATAAATATCCGTTTCCTTAAGGCTCCCATCCGCCTCCTGCTCCACCCTCTTTAAGGTGACGGTTCCTTCATCATATTCAGGCTCTTCCTCCATCATATGAAAGATCTTTTCCGCACTGGCCAGCGCTACCATGAGAAAGTTGATCTGCATGGTAAACTGGTTCATAGGCATGGCACTCTGCCTGACATAAACCAGATAAGAGGCCAGTGTTCCCATATTAATCAGTCCGGACAGAGCGAACAATCCCCCCACGCAGGCAGAAATAGCATAATTAATATAAGAAAGAGAAACTATCGTAGGAACGGTAATGCCCGTATAAGTTGCAGCCATTGTTGAGGAAATCCTCAATTTCTCGTTCAGCTCACAAAACTTTTTTAAATCCTGTTTTTCATGGCGGAATATCTTTTCTACCTTCTGGCCTTCCACCATCTCCTCAACATAACCATTAATATTTCCCAGATTCTTCTGCTGTTCAGCAAAATACCTTTTGCTCAGCGTTCCATTGTGACGAATATATATTAACATAATCAGGAGAAAAAATACAACGATTAATGACAGCTTCCAGTCCAGGAGAATCAGCATGATAATGGTACCTGTGGAAGTAATAAAGCTCTGGATCAGCAATGTAAAGCTGTTATTGAGTGCTTCCGAGATGGTGTCGACATCATTTGTAAAATGACTCATTAAATCCCCATGTGTACGGGTATCAAAAAATTCTAAAGGAAGCTTCTGGGTATGGCGGAATAAGTCAATCCTTATCTCACTGACCACCTGCTGGGAAACACGGACCATCATCCGGTTATAAAGCAGACAGGAAATAGCTCCCGCCAGATAAATCAGTCCCATGATAACAATCATTCTCACAAGACCGGGTATATTACCCGGCAGAATATATTCGTTTATGACCGGTTTCAGCAGATAGGTTCCCATGATTCCGGAAAATGCACTGACGCTGACCAGGATCGCTATGACCAGCATGGAAAGCTTATAATGGCCAATGTATCTCAAAAGTTTAACAAGAACTTTTTTTGTATTTTGGGGTCTTACATGTCCGGTATTCTTCATCAGGACTGGCCGCCTCCTTTCTGCTGGGAAAAATAAATATCCTGATATATTTCATTGTCTGCCAGCAGCTGATCATGAGTTCCAATGGCATTTATCTTTCCGTCATCAAGGATCAAAATCTGATCGGCATCCATGATAGACGAGATCCGCTGGCTGATAATAATCTTTGTCATACCGGGAAGAGATTTTTCCAGGCCCTCTTTAATCTTTGCTTCTGTCTCGGTGTCAAGGGCGCTTGTAGAATCATCCAGAATAAGTACCTTTGGCGCTTTTAAAATCGCTCTTGCAATGCATAGCCGCTGTTTCTGCCCGCCTGAGACGTTAACGCCTCCCTGCCCCAGCTCCGTATCATATCCATGATCCAGGCGGCCGATAAATTCGTTAACACAGGCAATGCTGCATGCCTTCTCTATTTCTTCGTCCGTTGCATCCTCATTTCCCCAGTAAAGATTTTCCTTCACTGAGCCGGAAAAAAGAGTGTTCTTCTGTAACACCATGGCAATGGAATCCCTTAGGTGATCCTGAGTATACTCGTATATGGGATAGCCGTCTATGATAATATTACCGGCTGTCGCCTCATAGAGCCTTGGAATCAGCTGCACCAGGGTACTTTTGGCGGCACCTGTCTGACCAATGATTCCTACGGTCTCACCGGGTCCAATCTCAAAGGAAATATCGGAAAGAACATATTCCTTTGCATCTTCCTTATATTTAAAATATACATGTTCAAACCGGATCCTTCCTTCCTTGATGGTGATATCCTTTGCGCGGTCATCATTGATGGTCGGTTCTTCCTCTAAGACCTCTGAAATCCTCTTCCATGAGGTCAAGGAACGGGTAAATAAAAGAAAAACATTGGAAAACATCATAAGGGAATTAAGCACCTGCAATACGTAGCTAAGAAAGCTCGTCAGGGCACCTACCTTCATGTTACCGATCATAACCAGGTTACCGCCAAACCAAAGGATACTTAATATGGTCCCGTACATAACAAACTGTAAGGCAGGCATATTTAAGGCCGCCAGGGAAAAGGACCTTTCGGAAGAATTCTGTAAATTCATATTTCCCTCTTTAAATTTACTTATCTCATAATCGCCCCGGACATAAGCTTTTACCACGCGGATAGCTATGAGATTCTCCTGAATGATCCGGTTCACAAGATCAACGGCTCCCTGCATTTTTGCATATAAGGGTCTTACATTTTTGATGATTGTAAATAAGATGACGGCCAGTACGGGGGCTGCAATTAAAAATACCACAGCCAGTTCCGCATTCAACCGGAAGGACACGATCAGTGCAGTCATCATCATCACTGGAGAACGAAAACCGGGACGCATACCGTTTGTAATGGAATTCTGGATTGTGGTAATATCGCTTGTAAGCCTTGTTACCAGAGAAGGGGTGCTGAACCGGTCCGTGTTAGCAAATGAATAAGTCTGCATTTTTTGAAACTCTGCCATTCGGATCTGAGCTCCCACACCATTTCCGCAGATCGCGGTATACCGGGCGCATGCATGCCCCAGAAAAAGAGAAAGAACGGCAAAGAAAACCATTTGAAATCCTTTTAGAAATATGTAATTTCTATCACCGTTAGCAACTCCCACATCAATGATATCAGCCATAATCATGGGAATAACTAATTCAAAAATGGTTTCCGCCTCAATACAGATGACCGCAAGAATGAATTCTTTTTTGTATTTTTTTGCATAGAGAATTAAATTTTTCATATTAGACTCCCGTATTAGTTGTTGTAGCAATAATTGCACTTGCAACAATTGCACACATAACTATTATATCGTGATTCTTTGAATTGTCAATGAATTTTATACATAAACTAAGAATCCCTCTCAGACAATGACTTTGTCCGGGAGGGATTTTTCTGATACTTTCATATTTTATTGGTATATTTGCAAGTTGGATCATATAATTATACTGGCAGGTACAAACTGCTGGCAATCGTGTATAGGGTGGTAGGCCTCGATTCTACATAGAATGGAGGTGTTGCTCATGAAGAATCTTGACTTTAAGGACCTGATGTCTTTTGGTATGTTCCTTCTAGCACTGCTGACATTCGTCATTATGACATGTCGCTAAATGCAAAAGACCTTCCCTGTACTTTGGCCGGTCGGGAAGATCTTTGCTTTTCTAATTAGCCAACCACCCTGTGGCGATTGCCTTTCTTTATTATATTATACATACTCTTTGAAATATTACAAGTACATGTATTTATTTTAAAATCTTTGTAACTACTTCCTGTTTTCAGCTGTCTGCTGCCTGAAAGATACAAAAAAGCGAACCCCCCCTCACCTCTTATCAACTATTTGCTCTTAGCCTGTTCTATACAGTCCTTTACCGCAGCCTTGATTGCATCACTGGTCACCGTAGCAGAGGCAACCGCATCCACCTCCCAGGTTAGCTCATCAAACATATTTCCGAAACAAACAATAGCAATACGCCCAGATGTACATATCATGGTATCCTCTGGTATATTTTCCAATAATACAAAGAGACAATCTGGCACCACAGCCCCTGTGTTTGAACTAAGCTATACACGAAAAAATTACATATATGGCGAGGTAAATCGTGTACCAGTGGAGCTTCGGCCCGGATATTCGTCGCTGGGTTTTTTAGGAGAGGCCTGCGCACATTCAGAATACAACAGTGGCGAAGAAGTTCAGCTATACTCTATTTGGGTTAGCCCTTACACGTTCGATGGTTTTTGTGAAGCGGTTTGTGGTACAAGCAATATTGGGTTCCGCTCTTTCCAAAAAAATACGTATTCTTGCTGCAGCTTTAAAAGCGATGCCCGGGAAGAAAGCATAATCAACAAATTGGATCTGAGTTTGATAAAAGAAACGAATCAAATAAACAGACTTCTGTTAGAAAGCTATATTTTAGAGCTGTTATCCATTAATATAGAAAGGTTGATTTGCAAAGATAACAGTAAGGAATATGTAGGCAGGCTATCCAGAGCAGATATGGATCGTTTGACTTATGCACGTGAGATACTTCTGAACCGGCTGGAGTCACCTCCAACATTGTTAGAATTATCCCGGATAATCCATATGAATGATTGTAAATTAAAACGTTCTTTCAAGCAGTATTTTGGGAAAACCGTTTATGAGTTTATTCGGGAGCAGCGGCTTGAAAAAGCATTTGCGTTGTTAGAGCAAGGGGAACATAACGTGAGTGAATCAGCCTTCGCTGTGGGGTATACAAACGTAAGCCATTTCTCGGAAGCGTTTCAAAAGAGATTCGGAATTCTTCCGCGCGTCCTGATTCGATCTTTTGACGCAAAATAATTTAAAAAGGCTGCAAGGTCGGCGCCAGAACAAAGGGGCTGACTTAACTGGTACTCAAGAAAGCAGTATCAAGAAACTCTCAGATTAAATAGTCGGCAAGCGGAATGTGACAGCAAAAGACGGACCATATCATTGACTGCAAAGGCATGTCTAATGCCTACCACAGACTATCCCCAGAAGATATATTTACATAACAAAAAATAGTGAAAGCCCTGAAAAAACCCGGATTTTCACTACAGATAAAAAAGGTGGGGATCGGAGCTCGAATTACTGTTGTCCGCAAACCTACATAAAATAAAGAGGGACGCACACTGTCCAATGAGTGTCTACAACTTTGTATTATTGTTGGATTTTAAGTTTGTACAGATCAGGGGTACTGCTGGAGCAACGCTTGCCCTTGACCTATCCGATTATAAGCCATATCATATTTCTTGAACACTCATTTTGTAAAACCCAGCTTTAAATATTCTTGAACTAGTATAGCGACATTCTTGTTTAAATCCTCATGTCCGCTCAGCTGCAGCACTTTACAAGGTAAAGAATTAGCCCACTGCATATGTGTCTTCATACATGGAGAGCCATCCAAATCATATCTGGCTGAGTTATCAAGAAAACGGCAATGCCCCTCATACATATCTCCACCTTTCATGATTCTTTCTCCGAATATTTCATATTCTCTCTTATGAATCCGGTCAATTCTTGTTTCGACAGAAGCAGTGATATGTGCTGCCAAATCGAACAATGGGACAAATGGTGCATTAAAGCTATCCATGGAACCTGCCATCACAAAATAATTTCCTTTCGATATATCTGTCATTAACCTATTTATCTTCTCATCACGAGTATACATAACTGTGAAAGGTTTATCAGTATCTTTTCTCCATATATAATCGTCTATATCAAAATATGGAAAACCAAGCTTATTAGCAACCATTCTTCCCAATGTTGTTTTCCCTGAACCTGCTGAACCAAAAATAATAATCCCTCTTGCCATATCTTTAACCACCTTAATAAAAATACTAGCTCTAATTACGCTCAACTTAAAATAATGCAATCTTTTTATCACACAAGAAAAAAATCCATACCGTTATTAAATCCGGAATATCAAAGCTGATTGCTTATGTACTGTAAAAGTATGCCAAGCTTCAACGGCCCATATAGACAACCCATAAGATACTTAAAAGAAAGGGGTTCGATCCGCGTCCAACTTTATAACGTGTTCATGGCGGTTTATTAGTTTTTCCAAGATTTGTTTTTCATACAGATCATTTTCTTTTCCTCGACACCGATATCTTTTGCAATTACTTCACATTTGGTCATCAACAGGAAATAGATATTTTTATTTTCTTCACTCAAACATTCATAGTTTGCTTGCCCTTTGGCAATTACTATATCAGCATTATTATAAACTTCTTTGAATGCAGGACTCGTTCGATTAAGGACAGTCCCAAGGGAACCATCCCCATTATCTACAACCTCTGCATATTCATCAATCCCTACAGAATATGCGTCTTCAGATATAGAATCATTTACAACAGGTTTCCCTCGTACTCCAAAAAACAATTTTACATTAGGATTCTGTTCTTTAATTTTTTTTAAAAGAATCTTATCCATACAGATTTCTCCACAATTATCACCTAAATATAACAAAGTTCCTGCATTTGAAATATCTTTCATCAGTGCATGAGAATCATTAATTGCTAATTCTAATTGTTCCATTTTTTCAAAACAATCATAAATATCCTCTAATAACGTATTGTGTATAGGATTGAAATCTATGATATTACCAACAATAGCATATCGAATTGCTAACATAAACGAATTTTCAGCCTGCTCAATCTTTCTCTCAAATTCAGGTAGCATTTTCATAAACAAAGTATTGTAGTAATTTCTTGTTTCTTTATATGGGTCTGGATTATTCGTATGTCTTTTAATCATGTCAAAGATTTCACCTATAATTTCTGGAGTAGTTTCATGAAAGTTCATTTTGCTAAGATAAGTGAAAACTTCTCTTAATAACTCTTCCTTTGTATTAAGTCCGGTGATATCCGCTACTTTAATAGCTTGATTAACAACACATGGTAAACATTTATCATGCAATCTCATAATGATACCTCTTTTGTTTATATTTCTTATTTATTAATTTCTAATACCATAATATCGTTCCGTGCACATAACAACGTATCAAAAAATCCCATGAATTTCAAGGAATTTACATTCAGAATATTTATCTTGGATAAATCTACAATTCACTAATGGAAAAAGAAGCGTAACTGTATACAAACTGAATACAAAAAAGAGCGGAAGTCCTTATAAATAACGGCTTCCGCTACAAATAAAAAGAGCGAGAGACGGGACTCGAACCTATAGGGGTTTAAGAGTTGCTCTTATGTACTCTCCCCCACGCTCTACCCCCATATTTTACTTTTAAAAGGAAGCTTTCAAAGATTCTGCAGGAACAACGCTTGCCCTGACCCTGTAAAAAACTCTATTCATTTCAAAATATGGAAATGCATGATTAAGATTCTTTCCTCTTATTAATATACTTATTTAATAAATAATGTGCCTTATATCATAATATTTCCTGGACTCTCCCCACTTGTCCATTCGTTAACATCACTTTGATACCATGAGGATGAAAGCTACTGTTTGTCAGTATTTTTCCAACAATTCCCTCTGTTAGTTTTCCGGTTCTTTGGTCAGATTTCAATACAATTTTTACTGTTGCACCTATTTTAATATCAATTCTATTTTGTCCGTTCATTTCTATCCTCGCTTAAGCATTAGTAGTTTATAATATATTATTCTACACGATGATGTTTATTAAATTACCTTTATGAAAAACATTTCCACAGGCTGTTTAAATTAAAATTCTAAATTCCGGACTTCTGTCTGAATTTAGAGTCAAGAGATAACGAACAAAACATGTGGTATGAAATCATCGGAATGTTTTGAGCTGTTTCAATCGTCCGTTCTCCCTGAAAAATAACAGCTTGTTGTGCCTACTCTAAGGCCTTGCATGCAAAATTATATTTATCCTTTATATCTCTCCATTGTTTATTTTATATAAATAACACGGTATTTTACCGCTTCTCATTTAGATGGTCTTGCGCCTGTAGAAACAAGTTTAAGATATTACAACGCCTCCCTTATTATTAAACAAAAATACTATCTTCATATTTACCTCCCATTTATTTTTCTAGTATTAACGTATACTTCTCATTATTGCTATAATTTAGATTCGAAATTAAAAATATAAATATATTATTGCACTAATAAGTAAATATCCATACTTTTATAAGAACTCATTGGGGCATTAATATCTATCAGATACGGAAACAGGTAGGCCATGAAGACGGAGCGCACCACTATGAAAAACTACTTCTTCAACCGAAAAACCAGTGTAGAAAATGAATCCGATATATAAAAGTCTTTAACGGTTTAATGTCTACCCCTTTCTATATATCAAATATATTTTTATAAATCAAAAAGTAGCGGAAACCTGATAAAACCTAGACTTCCGCTACAAATAAAAAAAAGCGCGAGACGGGACTCGAACCCGCGACCCCGACCTTGGCAAGGTCGTACTCCACCAACTGAGCCACTCGCGCATATCTCTTCTTTACTTTTCCTTTTGAGACATATACCCTCAAAACCACACATTGCTACATATCTATTATCATCCGTTCTTTCCTCTTACCTAAACCAACCTGGTTAAGCCCTCGACCTATTAGTGACAGTCAGCTGCACATGTTGCCATGCTTCCACCTCTGCCCTATCTACCTCGTCGTCTTCAAGGGGTCTT
>POVV01000778.1_pt1 | contig 16512 bp, 12 predicted proteins | sample 1560271 | NCBI WGS metagenome assembly POVV01 (sample SAMN08337232, study PRJNA429181) | Bioreactor metagenome, whole genome shotgun sequencing project. | biome: cows' rumen and soil; feature: anaerobic; isolation source: anaerobic chemostat enrichment culture, galacturonate as sole carbon... | reverse complement strand
GCATTTCAAGGTTACGCGCTCATCAACCGGAATGCTTTCCGCACGAATAACCGCCGCTTGAGTCGCCCCCATTTCCAATGCTTTGTTCAGATAATGTTGCAGATTCTCGGCTAACATACCACTATTCATATCATTGCATACCGCAGAAATCATGTTCATAGCCATCCTCCTTAGAGTTACTCTTCAAAGTAATGGTTCGCGATTCAACACAGCATCCCTGCTATGATGCAAGGCTCACACTAAAAACCGGCATGACTTATTTTTTTACCGCACTTGTCACAATCCTGTCATAAGTTGATGATATGCTTTATATCAATCGAGGTACAGCACCGTTGATATAGCAATCATCTTCCGTGTGCCAATAACCGGGGCTGTGCCTCGTTGAATAGCAACCATGTGTTGAGGAGGATACATATGAAAAAGAAAGTGTTAACTATCATAACCGGAAGCATGCTGGCCGCCAGCGTAGGTTTTGCCGCGCCAATCACCGACCTTCAACCGAATGAAACAACCATCGGCTATAACCACTATAATCTGTCTGCAGACGGCTTAGATATCAATGATGACAGCTTCTATGCAGAGCACGCGGTCTCTGATAAGGTGATTCTCGGGGTAGAAAAAAACACCTATTCTGCTCCAGGACCGGATTTTGACACAACCGATATCTATGCCCACTATCATCTGAACCCGCAGCTCCGCTTAATTGTTGGCCACCGCAATTACAGTGACGGCCCGGATAAAATGTTTTACGGCGTCGGCGCCAACACCGCCCTAGCCCCTCGACTTGACGGCTATGCGTCGGTAACAGCCAGCAGCATGGCCACCGATTGGCAAGTAGGCGCTGCGTATAAGTTAAACAGTCAGGCATCACTGCAGCTCGGCTACAAATCATATAAAGAAGACGGCCTGCCGCGTGCTGACGGCCTTGGTTTTGGTGTAAACTATAGTTTCTAAATTGCAGAACAATACGGCTCCGGTAAAAGGACAGCATCTTTCCTGGCATTTGTTGTTGCCAGAAAAGATGCTGTCTCTTGCTGTTTTGGCCAGTTATTGGTGTAACGGCGGCGTACAGACCGATGAGCGGCGAAACTGAGTTGCCTGCTCAAAGCTGTAGGCAATTTGAATTAATACCGGTTCGCTCCAGGGGCGGCCAAGGATTTCAAGGCCAATCGGAACACCGGCCGGCGCTTTATCGGTCGGCTGGGAGAAACCGCCGGGAACAACAATGGACGGAAAGCCTGTTATCGCGCCCAACACTCCATTACGTTCAAGCTGGGCTTCCCCCACCGGCACAACCAAGCGTTTCTGGTGTGGATACACCAGGGCATCCAGATCATACTCAGCCATTAGCTGCATTACCTGATTCCGCAGCTTCTGCCGCTTGATCAGCCGTTCCCTGTATTCAGGACTCTGCGTGCTGAGCTGCTCTGCCGCCTTGATATTGGCCTCAATACCGGCATGATATTTGCCTGAGTCGATCACATCCTTAAGTGAATGAACCTGAGCCTCAGGCCCCAGCTTGTTTAAATACGCATTGAGATGAGCTTTCAATTCGTACAGATGGACACTCACCTCGGAAACCAGCTCATTGGCATCAATTGGCTCGTTAACCGCAATGATCCCGGCGCCGCTCCGGCGCATGACCTCGATACCGTGCCGAATAGCAGCATTCACCGCCTCATGCTCCGGCTTGGTGCCGAGAAAGCTCTCCAGTACGCCAAGCCGCTTACCGGCAAGCCCATTCCGGTCAAGATATGCTGTATATGTCCCTGGTATCCGGCCAATAGACCAGGCTGTGGCGTCATCTGCCCGGTCATAACCGCAAATCGCGTCAAGGACAATGGCCGCATCGGTGACAGAGCGGGTAATCGGACCTGCTGTGTCCTGGGTAAGCGAATAAGGAATGATGCCGTCACGACTGACCAGCCCAAGCGTCGGGCGGATGCCGACCAGACTGCAGGCCGAGGCCGGGGACCGGATGGAATTCACAGTATCGGTTCCGATACCCACCATACCAAAATTAGCGGCAATACCGGCACCGGTTCCTCCGCTTGAACCGCCCGGCGTCCGGGATAAATCATACGGATTCAATGTTTGACCAAGCAGGGAGCTTGCCGATTCTCCCCATATGGCAAACTCGTGAAGATTGACTTTTGCCAGGATGAGAGCACCTGCCGCTTGTAGTTTTTGGGTAATAAACGCGTCCTCAGCCGGGATGATTCCCGCCAAACTGAGCGACCCGCCTGTCGTAGGCATGTCGGCAGTATCAATATTATCTTTTAATAATACCGGAATACCATGCAGCGGCCCAATCAGGCCGCGTTTTGCCAGTTGATCATCCAGCTCATCCGCGAGCCCCAGCGCGTTAGGATTGACTGTGATAACCGCGTTTAAGCAAGGCCCCTGCCGGTCGTAAGCCGCGATTCGTTCCAAATATAGCTCAACCAAACGTCTACAGGTCAGTTCCCCCCGCTTCATCGCGCCATGAACACTGGCAACTGTCGCTTCCTCTATGCGGAAGCCGTCGTTTGCCTTCCTTTCAATCATCAGCCTCACTCCTTCCATCAGGATCAATCGGTTTAAATTGTTACGCAACAAAGCAACGAAACAATCAGCTTCTCCACTATCTATTTAGTCATGGTGCTTCAACTTCCTGCTTCAGCAGCCATTTTGGGTCGCACTGCTGAAGAGTATTTACCGTGCAACCAGCGGTTTTCATCAATAGCCTTACCTCCTACCCGCTCTAACGCGGAATTTTCTTTGTCAGAAGCGTCAACTGGCAGAAATCTTCTATGCTTGCACTTTTTTGCAGTTGCTTTAATTTTAGTATTTTAATCATAACTCTTACTAATTTTGGCAGGACTTTTGACAAAATCACCGAAATTAAACTAAAAACGGTGACTGAATTTTTTGAGGTATCTCAATAGTGAAAAAGTTACTTTTAACAACAAAACTTAATGTTGAGATCACATGTGTTGTCATATTAGTCATGGTCATTGTGACGACATATACTCATTGGTTATCTTTAACTGAAGAAAATGAAAAGAATAGCCAATGGCTGGTAGCCATTACGGAATCTCTGGTGAGAAAGGAATTAGTGGACGTCTATACCGAAAGCATTAGCAGTCCGGACATTGCCCTCCTGTCAAGACAGGAGCAGATTGCAGCGCTCAATAGGAAGCTTCAGCCATTGTTGAATGAGATAGTGGTTCCCTCGTCAATTATTAAATTCGGCCTCTATTCCCGGCAGCATGAAAACATTATTGCAATTGGCCCCATAGCGGATACGTCCTTGCTCTTCAGCATTCAGCCTGAACGCTTCAATTATATCTACACCAGCAATACCGATCAGTTCCGGGAAACAGATAATTCATTGATCTGGCATGGCGCAAAGATGTTTACTCATATCCGGCCGATTCAAAAGGATGGCATTGCTCTGGGTCATGCTTTTGCTTCCGTCAACCAGGATGTTGTCTATAAAACGATCTGGAACCGGACGCTAAATACGCTGTTAGGCGCGTTTATCATGCTGCTGATCTGTGTCGCTATTTTTCGTGAAATATTTATCCGCTTAAAGAAAGACTTGGAATTATTCGCAGAAGCCATTGTTGAAAATCGTGCCGATAACTTTCATAGCGAAATAGATGAACTCACTCCCATCCTTAATCACATTCACGAGCAGACAAAGAAGATGACTCAATTGGATCGGTTAAACATTATCGGTGAAATGGCGGCCAGTATCGCTCACGAAGTGAGAAATCCGATGACAACCGTCAGAGGGTTATTGCAGTTTATCGGCTTCAAACCGGAGTTCAGCAAACAGAAAGCCAATTTCGATCTGATGATCGAAGAAATTGACCGGGCGAATTGCATTATCACAGAGTTTTTAGGGTTAGCCAAAAATAACGTAATGGAGTTCCATGAACACAACCTGAATACGATTATTCACGAAATTAGTCCATTATTACAGGCAGATGCTTTGCGTCATAACAGTGAACTGATCATGAATTTGGGAGATGTGCCGGCAATATCTGCCGATCAACACAGTATTCGTCAGCTCATTCTCAATCTGGTGCGCAACGGCCTGGACGCGATGCCGAATGGCGGAACTATCACCATAACCACACGGACTGCCGGTGATAAGGTGTTATTATCCATTCAGGATACCGGCATCGGCATTCCGCCAGAAATCAAGGACAAACTGGGTACACCGTTCTTTACCACCAAAGACTGCGGCACCGGACTGGGTCTGGCGATTTGCTACCGGATTATCCAGCGGCATGAAGCGACACTGACATTAGAAAGCGAGCCAAACAATGGCACGATTTTTACCATTGAATTCATGCTAATCGATACAGCCTTTCAGCATCCAGTGGACACAATGACAACAACAGCAAAGGTGGCTAGCAATGGCTGAACGTTTCGTAACACTGCTAATCCTGTTTTGCAGCATTCTTTATCTGGTTGAGGCCCAACAGCTGACATTCGGTTCGCTGGCAGCGCCCAAATCGGGCTTTATCCCCACTCTGGCCGGGATATTAGCGCTGATGCTCTCTCTGTGGCTGCTTGCCAAGCAGCTATGGTCAGCCCGTGAAGCCATACCGGACAAAATTGACTGGACACGCTTTATTTTTATTGTCATCGGCTTTCTCTTTTACATTACGTTTTTACAGAGTATCGGCTATTTCACAGCAACCGCAATTCTCTTATTCTATCTGTTTAAGGTGAATGACACGCCAGGCTGGCTATTCCCCTTGCTGCTTGCCGCCGGCTGCTCATTTGGCTTCTATTTACTATTTGTGAGCTATTTGGCTATTCCCTTGCCATAAAGCTGCCATAACATTAATGGGGTGAAATGTTGGAAGATATCAGCCTGCTGCTGCAAGGATTATCTATCAGCCTGCAGCCATCAAACCTGTTGGCCTGTGTCATCGGCGTACTGATCGGCACGCTTGTCGGGGTATTGCCAGGTATCGGCACAATCAGCGCGATTGCTTTATTGCTGCCGTTCAGCTATGCGCTTGACAGCACAGCGGCGTTAATTATGTTTGCCGGGATTTATTACGGTTCCAGATATGGCGGCTCCACCACCTCGATTCTCATGAATGTCCCGGGAGAGGTTTCCTCTGTCGTCACCTGTCTTGACGGCTATCCGATGGCCAAGCAGGGCCGGGCGGGAGCGGCGCTGGCGATATCAGCCATCGGCTCATTCATCGCCGGCACGATCGGCGTCATCGGCCTGATGCTGCTCGCGCCGCCGTTAGCTAAGGGTGCGCTGGCTTTCGGCCCGCCGGAGTATTTTTCCCTCGCCCTGACCGGGCTGATTATCCTGGCTAAGCTGGGCGGAACATCTGCTCTGAAGTCGGCCTTGATGGCAACCTTCGGCATTATGTTAGGCACTGTCGGCATGGATGGCTTATCCGGCATCAGCCGCTTCACCTTTGCCTTCGGCGAACTGGACCGGGGCCTCGACATCTCCATCATTGCTATGGGGTTATTCGGCATCGGTGAAGTCCTTTTCACTCTGACGCAGCCTAATTCCCAGCCCAGCATCCCCCGGGTCCGCTTCCGTGACCTATACCCCACCAGAGAGGAATGGAAGCGATCAATCGCGCCAATACTCCGCGGCGGCATCACCGGTTTCTTTATCGGCTTGCTGCCCGGCCCATCAGGGACGATCTCCACCTTTGCTTCCTATTCACTGGAAAAACGCTGCAGCAAAGATCCCTCCCGGTTTGGGAATGGCGCCATCGAAGGAGTGGCCGGTCCGGAATCAGCCAACAACGCCGCCATCTCCGGCACGCTGATCCCGTTGCTGTCGCTCGGGCTGCCGTTCTGCGCCGCCACCGCGATTTTACTCAGCGGCTTTATGATCCACGGCATTATCCCCGGTCCGTCGCTGATCAACGAACATCCCGACCTGTTCTGGGGACTGATCGCCAGCATGTATGTGGGCAATCTGCTGCTGCTGGTGATCAATTTGCCGTTGATCGGAATCTTCGTCCAATTGCTCAGAACACCGCTCAATATTCTAATGCCTCTGGTCAGTGTCATCACCATAACCGGCGCTTATACCATCAACAACAGTGTGGCTGACGTGATATGGGTCATTGGCTTCGGGCTGCTGGGCTTTCTGTTTCGCCGCGGCGGTTTTGATCTGGGAGCGCTGGTGCTTGGCCTGGTGCTGGGACCGGAAATGGAAAGGGGGTTGATCCAGGGATTGATTATCGTTGATGGCAGCATCTGGTCGCTGCTGACGCGGCCTCTGTCGGGAGCAATTTTAGCGCTGGGTGCGCTGTTCCTGCTGCACTCTGCTGTTAAACTGTATCGGTCAAGACTAAGCCATCCCGGGCAGGAAAATGCGGCATCATGCAAATGATAGGAGGATATTTGTGCAAAAACAACCGGCCATCTTAGTGACATTGCTACTCGTCATTTCCATTATGATAGGAGGATGTGGAGATATGCAAGCAAAAGAAACGGCTAAACAAAGTAAGTACCCGGACAAACCGATTACCATGATTGTCCCCTTCAGTGTCGGCGGCGGAACAGACCTGATAGCCCGGGAACTGGAAAAAACAGCTTCAAAAAGTTTAGGTCAACCATTGGTAGTCATCAACAAGCCCGGCGGAGCAGGTATGATCGGCTGGAACGAACTAGCTGCTGCTAAGCCAGATGGCTATACACTCGGCGTTGTTTCTATTGACATTTTATTGCATCCGTTATATGGAGAGACTAAGTACCACTACCCAACTGCTTTAGAGCCCGTAGCTGAAGTCTCCTCACAATCTCTAACACTAGCTGTTCAATCTGAACAGCCTTGGAAAACTCTTGATGATTTAATAAAATATAGCAAAGAACATCCTGCACAACTCAAATTTGCCCATGGCGGAATTGGCTCAATCACTCACGTTGTTGGCGAAACAGTTGGCAAGACTGCCGGCATTACCTTACAACAAGTTCCATTTCGCGGCGGCGGCGAATCAGTAGCAGCTTTGCTGGGCGGGCATGTTCAAATTGCAATTATCGGTCCGGCACAAATTAAAGAACATGTTAAAAATGGGACATTGCGTGTCTTAGCCGTCTCAGGCGCCAAGCGGCTCACTGATCCTGTCTTCAGTAATGTGCCAACATTTACAGAGCAAGGATTGGATGTCGTCTACAGCCTGTGGTATGGGATAGGGGCGCCGAAAGGGTTACCATCCGAAGTTAAATCCACATTAGTCTCCAAATTTAAAGAAATGACCACCAACACCGAATTCATAGCAAGTCAGGAAAAGCTCGGCCTTCAGCCAGAGTATCTCGACTCTCAAGCAGCAATAGAAAAATGGGTAAAAGAAGGGCAAAAACTCAGCAAAGTTGTGCAGGAAACCGGTATTGTTGACTTGATCAAATCACAGAAGAAATAATTAAAATTTTCAACCTATAAGACTTTTTCATATCATAGAAGGGACTCGCAAAAATTGTGAGTCCCTTCTAACGCTTATCAGTATGTATTTCTGTCTATGGCTAGTACTGCTGTTAGTTTAGAAAAAGCCCAACTACCGTTAAATACCGCATAGATATCCCAATATTCATTTTGCCCGTCCTATCCTGTTTCTTTCCTCATGGCAAAGTCAATACCATCCCCGGTCTGGCGAGAGCGATATGACCCGGATATATGCTTCCGGCTTCTTTGACGAGAGTTTCCCGGTCTCCGTAATGTGGCAAATGAGTCAACAGGAGATTCCCAACATTGGCCTTAGCGGCAATTTGTCCTGCTTCCGTTGCACACAAATGACCTTTCATCAGCCTCTTCTGATCAGAATACAGGGAGCATTCACAAATCAGCCAATCCGCCCCTGCCGCAAAGTCACAAAAGCGGTCATAGTAACCGGTATCCCCGGAATATACCACACAACTACCGGCAGCATTCTCTACCCTCAGACTAAAGGAGGGGATATCATGTTCATTCGCCTGAGCGGTAAACCGCAGTTCACCGATAGCGAAGGACATGTACTCAGTATATGTCATCCCGATACAGTAGCCCTCATAGTCAAGGCTGAACGCACTGCCGGTATCTGCGTTGCCCCACATCACCAGCGGGCTCTGTCTTTTTTCCAGAAGCATATCCAGCATGGCGGCATACTGCATACACTCCAGATCGGCACAATGATCACGGTGATAATGGCTGAAAACCACCGCGTCAAGCTCAGCCAAACAAATATAATTTTGCAAATTTGCGATGACACCGCTGCCACAGTCTAAAAGAACTTTCGTCTCATGATCTTCAAGCAGATATCCTGAGGTAGCTCCATTCGGCGGCGGATACGCGCCAAAGCATCCTACGACAGTAATTTTCATCATACTATTCTCCATTGCTGTAAAATAACCCACATCACCACTGGTTAGTCTTAGTGATAGTGTTGCCTGTTTGTCCCAAGCTCATGCTGCTGCCCACCGCTTTAAGTAAATGGGTTAAAGATATAAAAAACACCTTTACCGGTGCCTGCAGTCCGCACGGTAAAGGTGTTTAGCTATTCTCTCATGTCTCAATCGGCATTAACCAGCTCCTGGGTATCCTCCAGATAGCGGGCAAAGCTGTACAATACATCAGATAATCGGTTCACATATTTAATAATATGCGGATTTACCGGTTCCACTTCATCAAGCGCCAGCATAATTCTCTCTGCCCGCCGGCAAACCGTACGCGCCACATGCAAAGCACCGGAAGCCTGGCTGCTGCCTGGGACGATAAATTTGGCGACTGGGTTCAGCTTTTGAACATATTCATCAATCCAACCCTCAAAGCGCTGTATTTCCGCCTCGCCCAAATGTGACGGATATGTTTTGCCTGTAGGATCCGCCAATTCTGAAGCAACCTTAAACAGTTCTTTTTGAACAGTATGGATTCTCTCGACAATGTCTGCATCAGGAATAAAATGCTTAGCAAAGCCCAGTGTGGAGTTTAGTTCATCAATAGTTCCATAGCTGTCCACCCGGATACTGTTTTTACGGACCCGGGTTCCATCTAATAAACTGGTAGTGCCTTTATCCCCGGTTCGCGTGTATATCATTGCCATAACGAATCACCTCTTGTTTTATTTTATGGCTATTATTAAATGATAATTATTATCATTTATATGATATCATGGATTGACTAGCCTGTCAATCTTCCCGGATCTCTCCATCAGTACCAATGACCACAATCCGCCATGGAATCATCTTGCCGCTGTTCATCAGCGCGGTTTTAACCGCATTGACAATACCGCCGCAACAGGGGACTTCCATTCGCAGTACGGTAACACTCTTGACTTCATGGGCCTGCAGTATGGCGGTTAACTTAGCGGCGTAATCTGTCGTGTCCAGCTTCGGACAGCCGATAACCGTTACCCGGTTATGCATAAAATCAGCATGGATATTGGCGTAAGCATAAGCTGTACAATCCGCCGCAACCAGAAGATGCGCCTGATCAAAGTATGGAGCATTGACCGGCACCAGATTCAGCTGGCAAGGCCATTGCCGCAATTCTGAAGGATAGTGCTGACCTTTGTGCTGCTGATGATTATTGGTTTTTCTTTCAATAATACCGAGTTTACTGCCAGGGCAAACACCTGGCACTGGTTTAGCCACAGCCGTTGTGTTGGCCAGATGCTGTTTAACCGCTTCTTCATCAAAGGCATCCGCCTCACGCTCAATGATGGTAATGGCATCAGTCGGACAATCCGGCAGACATGCTCCCAGACCGTCACAATACGAATCCAGAATCAGTTTTGCCTTTCCATCGATCAATTGCAGAGCCCCCTCATGACAGGCTTGGATGCATAGCCCACAGCCATTACATTTACTTTCATCTATCTGTACAATTTTTCTCAACATCGCATTTTCTCCTTAAATATACTATTTATAAGTACAGCATACAATGATTGTGCAATACTGTCCGTGATATATGTCACAGGTAGCCTGCTTTATTAATAAGCATTTGTCATTTTTTTCAGTTAATTTTATAATAGAAGTAGTGCCTTGCCAAGGCACTAGCATCAGCCGTTTGCCGTGCCGCAGTAGGACAATACCAGAAATGGGTCATAGGAGAATGATACTCATGAACAAGATACTGCGTGTTGGTGTTGATATTGGTTCAACAACAATTAAACTGGTCATCTTAAATGAATATAACCAGATTATTTTTCACGAATATCAACGGCATCTCTCCGATATCTCCACCGCTTTTCACACAGTAGTGGATAAAGCCCGTCAGGTCTGGAAAGATAAACTGTTATCCGTCATGTTTACCGGTTCGGCAGGCATGGGCATATCCCACCTGCTTCAATTCCCGTTTATTCAAGAAGTCGTTGCCTCCGCCAATGCGATCAGGCATATTATTCCCGCGACCACAACAGCCATTGAGCTTGGTGGTGAAGACGCTAAGATTACTTATTTTGATCATACGGTAGAGCAGCGGATGAACGGGGTTTGCGCAGGCGGCACCGGATCATTTATCGATCACATGGCCGCACTTTTACATACAGATCCTCAGGGCTTAAACGAGCTTGCCAAGCGCTGCCGCACGATTTATCCTATTGCTTCCCGGTGCGGAGTGTTTGCTAAAACTGATGTCCAATCGCTAATGAATGAAGGTGTGTCTAAGGAAGATATCGCCGCATCGATTCTACAAGCTGTTGTCAATCAAACGATCAGCAGCCTGTCACAAGGACGGCCAATCAGCGGCAAGGTCGCTTTTCTGGGAGGCCCCTTGCATTTTCTGTCCGAATTGCGGCAACGCTTCATAAAAACATTGCGGCTGCAGCCTGACCAGGTATTGATGCCTGAGACCTCACCCTATTTTGTGGCGATTGGCGCCGCGCTTTCGCTGCAGGAAGCAGCCATTCCCTATGAAGTACTGAAAAGGCGAACAGCTAAATTATTTGCGTCACAGCAGCCACAGGAAACTGCGTTGCAGCCGTTGTTCAGAGATCAGGCAGACTATCGGCAGTTTGCCGACCGCCACGCCCATCACGCGGTTAAACGTCAGGATCTGCTGACATATAGCGGCAACGCCTATTTAGGAATTGACGCCGGCTCAACCACCACCAAGCTGGCGCTGATCGGAGAAGACGGCAGCCTGTTATATTCTTATTACAACAGTAATTGCGGCAAACCGCTGGAGACTGTGATGACAGCCCTTGCCGATATGTACAGCCGGTTAAATCCGCAAACCAGCATCGCCAGTTCAGCGGTTACCGGCTATGGCGAACAATTTATCCAGGCCGCTTTGCAGGTTGACATCGGCGAAGTGGAAACGGTTGCGCATCTAACAGCCGCCAGATACTTTGAACCAGATGTCAGCTTTGTGCTGGATATCGGCGGCCAGGATATGAAAAGCTTTTTTGTACACAATGGTGTCATTGATTCGATCATGCTGAATGAAGCGTGTTCTTCCGGCTGCGGCTCATTTATTGAAACCTTTGCCCATGCCTTGGGTATGACAGTCAGCGAGTTCGCTCAACTGGGCCTAAAGGCAAAGCGCCCTGTAGATTTAGGCAGCCGCTGTACAGTGTTTATGAATTCCAAAGTGAAGCAATCGCAGAAAGAAGGCGTTGAACTTAGTGATATTGCGGCCGGAATTGCTGTTTCGATTATAAAAAATGCCTTGTTTAAAGTAATCCGGCTAAAAAATGCGGCTGAGCTGGGTGATAGAATCGTTGTCCAGGGAGGAACCTTTTACAATGACGCGATACTGCGGGCATTTGAGCAGATCACTGAGCGCGAGGTCATTCGTCCCGATATTGCCGGACTGATGGGCGCGTTCGGCGCCGCGCTGATTGCCAAGGAACGGTATGCCGGCACCCGGAGCACGCTGCTGCCGGCGGTTACGCTTAGCGAATTTACCGCCGTTACCACCAATCACCGCTGTCAATTATGCGGCAACCACTGCTTAATTACCAGCCACCAATTCTCAAACGGCCAGAGCTACCATGCAGGCAATCGCTGCGAACACGGCACAGGCACAGTCTCCCTGCATGACCAATTGCCTAACCTATACACCTATAAATATCAGCGCCTATTTCAGTATAAAGCATTACCGGCAGAGGCGGCGCCGCGCGGAACTATCGGCATTCCCCGCGTGCTGAACATGTATGAGGATTATCCCTTTTGGCATACGTTGTTTACCATGTTGGGTTACCGGGTGGTTCTTTCAGACCGGTCCTCACGCCAAATTTACGAGCTGGGTATGGAAAGCGTTCCTTCGGATTCTCTGTGTTATCCGGCTAAGCTTGTGCATGGCCATGTCGCCGATTTAATCAACAAAGGCGTGAAGAAGCTCTTCTACCCCTGCATCCCCTATAATGTGCAGGAAGATCCTGCTGCCGATAATTGCTATAACTGCCCGATTGTAACCTCCTATCCGGAAAGCATTCAGGCAAACATGGACGCCTTACAGCAGCAGGATATAGTTTTTCTGCATCCCTTTCTGCCGATCAATCATCGCAACCGGCTGATCACCCGCCTGGGCCAGGAACTGGCAAGCGAAAACATCGATAAAACAGAGCTGATAGCAGCAGTTGACAATGCTTATGCTGAGCTGGAGCGCTATAAAGCCGATGTCAGGCAGAAGGCGCGGGAAGCTCTGCAGATCATGGCGGCACGAAACCTCAAGGGAGTTGTTCTGGCAGGCAGACCCTACCATATTGATCCTGAAATTAATCATGGGTTAGCTCAACTGATCCAATCCTATGGGTTGGTGGTACTATCCGAAGACGCGGTACGGCATCTGGGCAAAACGTCGCGGCCGCTCCGGGTGGTGGATCAATGGACATACCATTCACGGCTGTATGCGGCGGCAAATTTTATTATCGCACATCCCTCTATTGAATTAATTCAAATTAATTCGTTCGGCTGTGGTCTGGACGCGGTAGTGATGGATCAGGTAAAAGAGATTCTCGAAGCCCATGGCCGAATTTATACAGCCATTAAACTGGATGAAATCAACAATCTGGGCGCGGCAAGAATTCGTGTACGCTCGCTGTTAGCCGCCCTGAATGACAGAGGACTGGAAGCACTCAGGCAGCAGTCGGCAGAAATGGCTGCAACAGATCCCCAACCTGTTTTTACCCCGGAAATGAAAAAAAGCCATACCCTTTTGGCACCGCAAATGTCACCTGTGCATTTTCAATTTTTAGAAGCCGGATTCAAGCGAGCCGGCTACCGGCTGGTGATTATTCCTGCCCCTGATCAGAATGCCATCAACGAGGGACTAAAGTTTGTGCATCATGATGCCTGCTACCCGACGATTATTGTTATTGGGCAATTGCTGCAGGCCCTTAAATCCGGACACCATGATCTGAACAATACCTCTGTGCTTTTAGCACAAACCGGCGGCGGCTGCCGCGCGACCAATTATGTGGCCATTGCCCGCAAAGCCCTCAACGATGCCGGTATGTCCCAGATACCGGTTTTAGCACTGGGCGGAGCCAGTTTCCCGGTGACAGTGCCGCTGCTGGAGAGCCTCATCATGAGTATTATTTATGGCGATCTGCTGATGCGTGTTCTCTACCGGGTGCGGCCATATGAGAAACAGCCTGGCTCGGCTCAACAGCTATATGACTACTGGGCGGAAAGATGCCGCAAAGATTTGCTGACAGGCGAAAGGAAGCGGTTCAAAACCAATATTTTCGGGATTGTCCATGATTTTGACAGCCTCGAACTGGATGAACAAACAGCAAGACCCAAGGTCGGCATTGTTGGCGAAATCCTCGTCAAATATCATCCTTTAGCCAACAATCATCTGGTAGATTTGCTGGAAAGCGAAGGCGCTGAAGCGGTAGTGCCTGATATGCTGGATTTCTTCCTCTACTGCGCTTATGACAATACAGTACGACATGAATTACTGGCAGGCAGCTTTATGAATAAAGTCAAAGGCAGCCTGTTCAGAAAGGTTGTTGAATTCTACCGCCGCCATCTCCGCAAAGCGTTAACAGCCAGCCGGCGTTTTACGCCGCCATATACGATTGAACAAATCGCCAGTCTGGCAAAAAAGCATCTCTCACTCGGCAATTGCACCGGCGAAGGCTGGCTGCTGACCGGTGAAATGGTCGAACTGATTCACTCCGGCGTCAAGAATATTGTCTGCTTACAGCCATTCGCCTGCCTGCCGAATCACATTACCGGCAAAGGCATGATCCGCGCATTGCGGCGAAGTTATCCTGACGCCAATATCGTCGCCATTGATTATGATCCCGGCGCCAGCCAGGTAAATCAGTTAAACCGCATTAAGTTAATGCTGGCAGCTGCGCAACCCGACTGTTGATGGATTAAAGTTGAGAATTCCCTTTACGGCTGCTCTAAGAGAAAGCCGTAAAGGGAATTTTGCGTTCGATACCAGAAAGATACTAAGGCAGCAAATAATCCAGCCAATCATGGATGCGCTCAAATAACAGCCCGGCAGCAAACCAGGCAGGCGCATAGTCCAAACGGATCAGTCCGTGTACATTGAGAGCCGCGCGGGTATAGTTCCAAGGCACGGTGCCCAACAGCCTGCGCAATAGCCAGCCTGCCAGGTATTCCAGGCTAAAGCAAAGCAGCATCCAGACGATACCGCGCTCCCATACCGGCCAGTGCCTGATCCAATCATGCACCGGTTCAAATACTATCACAGAACCATAAATGGGAAACATCCATAAATACGTTTTGCCTGTCAAGCGGACATCCTGCTTGAGCAACGAACCCAGCCCGGTCCAAATGACTTCAAGGCACCAGCCTAACAGTCCGTAAATGATAAAGTGCAGCATACTCCATAGTGTAAGCCTGCAGCCGGTATTTATGCATTGGATCGGTCAGTTCTCAATACCTAAGCGCGCCTCCACGCCTTCATTAGCATAGTAATGTTTGATTTCTTGCATTTCAGTAACCAGATCTGCCCGGCGGATCAGCTCAGGAGTGGCTCCCCTGCCTGTCAGAATCAGTTCCGTATGAGCCGCTTTGGCATCAATTATCTCAAGCAATTCATCCCAGGAGACTAAACCAAAATGCAGGGCGCAGATAATTTCATCCAACACCACGATATCAAACTCGCCACTTTGTACAGCCTGCTTTGCCGCTTGCAATCCTGCCTGAATAATTGCTAAATAATCTTCGGGCGGCTGACCTGGGGGAAAGATAACCACCTCATCCTGCCATTTCTCCCGTTCCGCTGCGGTCAGCATCCCTTCCAGCGCAATAAAGAAAGGCTTCCCCAGTGTTTTGGTTATGAGATCCGGCTCTAATTTAGCCATCACCTTATGCTCACTGTACGCCTTGGTTTTCATGAATTGCAAAAACAAGACACGCTTGCCGGCCCCCAGCGCGCGGATAGCCAGTCCCAGGGCGGCTGTGGTCTTCCCTTTGCCATTGCCGGTATACACCTGTACATAGCCTTTCAAACGATAACCCCCTGCCCTCTTTAGATGACTTTCTTTTTGCCGATTTCGTCTTTCGCTTCTTTCAGGACAACATCCAGCTTGTCCCTGCTAATACCATCCATAAAATAGGCAATAGCGGCTTTGCCAATATAGTATGTGCCATTATATGCGGCCGCGGTACTGACAGCTTCCCCGGCGCCGGGAATGATATTCAGCAGCTTGCCCACCTGCTGAACCACCGATCGTAAAACAAAACCGGCAATACCGACCACTCCCAGGCCGGCAATAAACTCCACCACAGCACCTTTTGAGACATTTTTCCCGCTCAAATACGCAATAATCGAAACCAACAGGGCTTGCAAGGCGCAAAGCACCGGCAAATCACTGATGGGAATCGGAATCAGCGCTACGCCGCTCGCGATGCCGGCAAAGATTTTTACCATTTTGGCCGCGATACTTCTGGCAGCCATCTCCACCCGGTAATTCATCAGCAAATACATCGCTGCTTTAATGTCAATATTCTCTTCCAGAGTCTCGATCAGCTCATCAAGGTTATAGCGGTAATCGACCGCAATCGCCAAATTGGGCCATTCCGCCTCAGGAACTTCCTCCGGAATCTGATCCCACTCAATCAGTGATGAAACCGGTATGACCTTGATATAATGGACAGCCTGCGCTGCTAATACTTCGCTAAGCTGGGCAACAGCCTTTTGGATATCCGCTAATTTCCGCTGTGAATATTTCGCCGGATTCTGCTGTGTCTGCGGTTCTAACGCATCCACTTTGGTTAAAACAGCGACTAACGGTATCTGCCGGCCGACCAATGCGCAGATTTCTTTTAATTTTTTCACATCATCATGGATGTGCGCCCTGACGTTAGCGGGGACAACAAACAGAATCGCATCAGGCTCAAAGTCCTTGAGCGCCGCCTCCAACTGCTGCTCAGCCGCTGTATCCTGGCGCTGCAGCGACTCGCCAATCCCACGGGTATCAATAATTTCAAACATAACCTTGCCGGCGTTGGTATACTTAAAGGCTTTCGCATCAGTCGTACCGGCGATCACGTTGCTCGTTTCGGCGAAATAACGCCCGGCCAGCGCATTGATCAAACTGCTCTTGCCGGCGCCGGTACTGC
>POVV01000777.1_pt1 | contig 16528 bp, 17 predicted proteins | sample 1560271 | NCBI WGS metagenome assembly POVV01 (sample SAMN08337232, study PRJNA429181) | Bioreactor metagenome, whole genome shotgun sequencing project. | biome: cows' rumen and soil; feature: anaerobic; isolation source: anaerobic chemostat enrichment culture, galacturonate as sole carbon... | reverse complement strand
GCTGTCTGGCTGGAAACCACGTTTAAATCCTTGTCTGCCACTTCGTGGAATCCCTGTCCGCGGTCAATGGCAGCAGATGCTCCCGGCACGCCTTCCAGTTCAGCAACCTTTGCTCCATCGCCAACCAACTCCTTCAAATATTCTGTCGCCATTCTTGCACCGGCCACATTATCAGAGGCAATCTGACACTCTACCTCGGCTCCATTTACCGCGCGGTCAACCGCTATGACTTTAATTCCCTTTTTCGTGGCTGTTTCTACCGCTGATGCTACCGCATCGGAATCCACCGGATTGACAATCAGAACTTTGATATTTTTTGATATTAAATCTTCAATATCGCTGATCTGCTTTGCGCTGTCATCTCCTGCATCTACCACTGTGAGCTGAATTCCTTTCTCTTTCGCAGCATTTTTTGCTCCGTCTGATAACGTCACGAAAAATGGATTATTAAGCGTTGAAACAGAAAATCCGACTGTCTGGGCGCTGCCTGCCGGACTGCCTCCTTCTTTCTTCTCACCGCCGCCCGCGCTGCATCCAACTACCGCACTTGCCCCTAATGCCATAACAATTGCCAATGATGCCACTTTTTTAAATTTTTTCATTTTATATTCCTCCTTTTATTTTTACCGTTTTCTGTCTGACAGAACGGCTGTCAGAATCACCAATCCTTTGATCACATCCTGGTAATACGAGGATACGCCAAGTATGTTAAGACTGTTGTTTAATACTGCTATTATGAGTACACCGATAAATGTTCCATATATCTTACCACGGCCGCCGCTCATACTGGTTCCGCCGAGAGCCACAGAAGCAATGGCATCCAGTTCATAACCGGAACCAAGCGTAGGCTGAGCCGAATTAAGACGGGATAAAAGAATAAGACCTGACAATGCGGCCATGACGCCGGATATGACATAAGCTATAATCTTTGTTTTACGTATATTGACGCCAGCCAGTTCGGCTGCTTTCCAGTTGCTTCCGGTTGCATAGATATGGCGTCCAAACGTGGTTTTTGTAAGCAGAAACCAGAAAAACGCAAACATAAGTATTAATAATATAACCGGTACCGGAATTCCTAAAATATCACCTTTTCCGATTGATTTTAAAAGCATGCTCTCACCCAGCCTGGATATGGGCTTTCCATTGGTGTAAATCATTGTCAGCCCCCGGTACGCAGTCATTGTTATCAGCGTGGCTATAAACGGCTGTAATCTTCCTCTGGTCACCAGCATACCGCTTATCAGTCCAAGTAATGCTCCGATCAGCAGGGAGGCCAGCATAGCAGCTCCTGCCGGCACTCCTGAAGTTATCATTCCCGCACAAAGTGCAGTGGACAACGCCAGAACGGAACCAACTGATAAATCTATGGCACCTGTAAGTATGACAAAGGTCATACCAAAAGCGATAAAACCATTTATGGAAGACTGTCTTAAAAGTGAGAGAAAATTGCCAGAGGTACGAAATTCCGGGCTTATGATACTGATCAGCGCCACAATAAGAACCAGAGAAATCAATGCGCCATAATCTCCCATATAATTGAACCATTTCTGTTTCTTTTCTTTCATCACAGTTTCCCTCCTGTTGCAAGAGTCATGATTTTTTCCTGATTCGCTTCTTCCTTATTGAGGATACCGCGAACTGTGCCTTCCCTGATTATTATAATCCGGTCACTCATTCCCAGAATTTCCGGAAGTTCGGACGAAACCATAATGATTGCGACTCCTTTTGCTGCCAGTTCATTAATAATGTTATAGATCTCTTTCTTTGCGCCTACATCTACTCCCCTTGTTGGCTCATCAAGGATCAATATTCTGGGATTGGTATATACCCATTTGGCAAACACGACCTTCTGCTGGTTTCCACCGCTTAATTTTCCACATTCCTGAGCCTGATTAAAACAGCGTATTCTCAATTCATTGATTGCATTTGCGGCTAAACTTTTTTCTTTTCCTTTATTGATTACATGATACCGGTCGGATATGGAGGCCAGATTTGTCAGGGAAATATTATTTTTTATGCTGTCTTCCAGCATAAGCCCCTCGGTTTTTCTATCTTCCGTAATAAAGCCGATTCCATATTTTATGGCTGCGGCCGGACTGTCTATGGTACATTTTGTGCCATCAATAAAGATGTCGCCTCCATCATGCTGCATATTTCCAAATATAGACCTCATGATTTCCGTGCGCCCAGCTCCCATGAGGCCGGACACACCCAGCACTTCGCCTTCTTTTACTGTAAAACTAATATTTTCATATATTCCTTTTTTTGTAAGACCTGATACCTTTAATATTTCTTTTCCAATAGAACTCTTTCTTTCCGGATACCGTTCTCCAATCTCACGCCCAATCATCATTTTTACGATATCTTTTTCATTGGTATCTTTTGTTTCTTCTGTTCCCACATACTGCCCGTCTCTTAAGACTGTAATCCTGTCACACAGCTCAAATATCTCCTCCATGCGATGGGATATATAAATGACGGAAACTCCGTCTTTCTGCAATTTTTTTATTACTTTAAAAAGGATTACCGTTTCGCTGGCCGTAAGCGCCGCCGTAGGCTCATCCATGATGATCACCTTTGCCTCGCCCATAAGCGCCCTGCAGATTTCTATCATCTGCTGCTGCCCTACCGCCAGCTCTGCCATCCGTTTCTTCACAGGTATTTTAACCCCTAATTTATCCAGAATAGTTTCTGCCTGTTTTTGCATTTCTTTTTTATTGCAGATTCCTCCGCGAGTCGTTATTTCCTTCCCCAGGAAGAGATTTTCTTCTACTGTCAGGTCAAAAAGCACATTCAGTTCCTGATGGATCAGGATAATTCCTGCCTGTTCCGCTTCCTTCGGCGTTTTATATACAACCTCTTCTCCATCGATCAAAACCGTTCCGGAATCTTTCTCATAGATACCTGTCAGTATCTTCATGAGAGTGGATTTTCCAGCCCCGTTTTCTCCCATCAGTGCGTGGACCTCGCCGCTTTCCAGGCTGAAACCGGCATCTGTCAGTACTGCATGATCACTAAATGATTTACAGATTCCTTTCATCTCAATTTGCATAGCTCTTCTCCCTACCCTTAACCCTGGGCTGCAAAAATGCAGGCTGACACCAATATAATGTTTGCAAACGCAGTTATTTCACCGGTCCTTATGACTGCCTTACACGTTTTTGTCTGTTCTTTCAGATTTTCGTGGGATGTAAGGCATTCCACTGCATCCGGAAACTTTTTTTTCATCATGCTTCGTATGTTTTCCACCATTTCCGGATTATGATCTTTAATTTCCTCCGCCAAAATGTAAGATTCTACTGCCATATCGTCAGTAACCGCATCTAAAGTTTCCAGGAATGAAGGAATATTAAAACGCAAAGCTAAATCAATCCGTTTTGTCTCATCTGGTATAGGCAGTCCGCAATCTCCGATGCAAATCGAATTCGTATGCCCCATGGAAGAAAGCACGCTTGAAATGCTGCTGTTTAAAATTCCATTTTTCTTCATGGTTTTCCTCCAATCCCATAGCTATCACCTGCATTACAACCGCCACACCGTACTTCCAGCTCTCTGATCACATCTTTAAGTTTCGGCATACCGCCCTGGGCACCAAACCGTTCCACCGACAAACCGGAAGCCAGGACTGCAAACGTCAGCGCCGTTTCCATGTTATCGTATAATCCAAGTGCTACGGCAAATGCGCCGTTAAATGTATCCCCTGCTCCCGTAGTATCAACTACATCAGATTTTCTTGCCGGCAAGGTCACTGCTTCATTTTCATTGTTGAGGTAAATGACTCCTTTTTCCCCTTGGGTAATAATGAGTTTTTCCGGATATTCTTTTAATAAAGACTTAGTATCAGCCATATCTCCAAATATGATCCTGGCTTCATGTTCATTTGGAGTAATATAATCCACCAGTTCTACCAGTTCTTTATTTATCTCTCTGGCCGGTGCCGGGTTTAATATGACCTTCACCCCATGATTCGCACATAAGCCAATGACATATTCCACGGTTTCCTGTAAAATTTCCTGCTGCAATAATACAATGTCGCAGGTTAATAACTTTTCTTTGATGCCGTCAATGTACTCAATGTCTACCGTATTATTTGCTCCCGCTAAAACTATAATACAGTTATCGCTTTCCGCTACCGTTATCACAGCCAGTCCTGTCACCTGATTTTCACGTACTTTTATATATTCTGTTTGAATGCCTTCATTTTTCAGGTTTTCAATCAGAACTTTTCCATGGTCATCGCTTCCCACACAGCCAAACATCGTTACATCCGCACCTAATCTCGCGGCCGCAACTGCCTGATTTGCGCCTTTTCCCCCTGGGATGTAGGAAATGGCATCGCCTGTAATCGTTTCCCCTTTTCCCGGTATCCGCTGTGCTGTAACAGTCATATCCATATTGATGCTGCCTACAACTCCGATTCTCATTTCTGCCTCACCTTTCCGAAATCTAAAATTGTCCAGTTTTGTTTGTAATACGGAATTTATAGTTGATAAAACGTTTTATCTATCTTGTAAATCCATATTATCATTGTTTTTTATGCATGTCAAGAAAAAAAATAAGAATGATAAATCGTTTTATCTAATATAAGTTGCTTTTTTATGCAAAATACGGTATTATTGTTCATATCAATACTCCAGAGGTCAAATACTATGTCCATTACAATAAAAGAAATAGCCAGATTAGCGGGAGTTTCTCCAAGCAGTGTATCCCTGGTTCTAAACAACAGGCCCAATAGAATTTCTGAACAAAAGAAAAATCTTATTCTGCAGATTGCTGATGATAACCAATATATCCCAAATGCGGCTGCACGCAGTCTGGTAACCAGAAAAAACAATACGTTCGGGCTTCTGATCCCTGATATAGAAAACCCCTTCTTTTCCAAATTATCAAAAACTTTGGAATTGCAGCTCAGAGCGGAAGGATATTCATTGATCATCGTTAACTCCAACGATACATTTGAAGGAGACATGATTTTAATTGACCTTCTGGCGGCAAAAGGAATCGATGGAATATTTGTGGTAATTTCCAATGAATCCTATCTTCATCAGGATATTATCGAGCAGAAATTATCACAGCTTAACCTTCCATTTGTAATGGTTGACCGCATATTTGATTCATTTTCCTGTAATAAAATATATTTTGATAATGTAGAGGGTTCTTATATTGCAACGAGGCATCTTCTGGAGAAAGGCCATAAAAAGATTGCCTGTATCTGCAATACTTTTATTTCCCACAACTCCCTTTCCCGTATACACGGATACCGGAATGCAATGATGGAATATGGAATCAAGGTGCCCAAAGAGTATATCATTCCTGCAAATTACCGCATAGAAGGCGGATATGAAGCCGCAAAGCAAGTCCTTGACACGGACTGCACGGCCATATTTGTATGCAATGACATGATGACCCTGGGTATTTTAAGATACTTTTCGGAGCAGGGTATCCATGTGCCCGAAGATTATGCCATAGTAAGCTATGACAATCTGCTGTCTGATTATTTATTCGGAATAGAAATATCAAGTGTGAACCAGGACGTGGAAGAGCTAGGAATTAAGGCCTGGAACATTATGAAAGAAGCGGCCAGACAGGACAAGAAAAAAGAAATAAAGCAAACGGAAATATGTTTAATGCCCACACTGGTCATTCATTGAGACCGTCATACCGCACAAAATAAAAAGGCATGTTCCAAAGCTATGCATGAAAACTCATAGCTCTGGAACATGCCTTCTCTTATTTTCACCTCAGAGAAATTCCTCCATCTCATCCTCCATCTGCCTTAAGGCAATGGCATACTTTTTAAATTCCTCTGCTGCCTGTTTCCTCTCTTCACCCTTATAGCAGATCCGGTGCTCCATACTGGCCCATAAGTCCATGGACATGGTGCGCAGCTGTATTTCTACCGGGTAATATTCCATACCATCGGTGTGATAGACCGGAACTCCAAAAACAATGTGGAAGCTTCTATATCCATTGGTCTTTGGATTGGCAATATAATCACTTTCCTTTATGATCACAATATCCGACTGCTTCTTTAACAGGCTGACAATGGCATAGATATCCGTGATAAAATAACAGATGACCCGGATACCGGCAACATCTGTCAGATAGTTTCTGGCCGAATCCACGCTGTCCTCATATCCGTTCTTATCCAGCTTGTTTTCAATGCTTTCCTTTTGCTTGATTCTGTACTGGATATGATGGATGGGGTAATTCTGGTTTTTTCTCCTGTAATCACTATTTAGCACATCCACTCTCACACGAATGTTTTTAAGTGCATCCTCATAGGGCTGGATAAAACAGAGATACTCTTCTTCAGTCATATTCCACCTCCCAGGCATTTCCTTGTCACAATTATTAAGTATACTGTTTTTTTGTGTCTATATGGTGTCCATAATATGAACTCCACATAAAAGTATCCATGCTGATATGCAAAAAAACAGCCGGAAGGGATACATCACGATCCCTGTCCGGCTGCCAGCAGGAATTATTCCTGCCCGTCCTGCGTTTCTTTAAACTCTATCTCTTCGTTCTCAGGCATCTCTTCCTGATGCTCGTCCCCTTTTGCCATCAGAATGCTGCTTACTGGCTCTTCCTCGTCTGCAAACAGCGGCTTAAGCTCGTCCCCTTTTTCCTCTTCCTCTTTTGGAATATACTGATTAAACACGGGAGCCAGAATATAGGAGTTAATAAATGCCAGCAGCGGAAAGCCAAACAGCATAAATACCATCAGCATCGGCGGTACCATAAGCAGGAATGCAGCCGCCAATAAAGCCCCGTCAATGGCAATCATTCCAATGGTGCGGAATAGATGGCGCAGGGACATAAAAAAGGCGTTGAAAAAGGTACGCTTTACCGTATTGAAAAATCTAGCTTGAAGTGGGAAAATATACGTAAAAACAGCCGCATAAATTAGAACCATTGCCAGGAACACGGTAAGCATCACTGTCCGAAAGGACCCGGAACCTGTAAACAATCTGGTAAAGAAATATAAGTCAACTCCAAGGATCAATCCTACAGCCAGAAGGATAAGCCAGATGATCGTGGACTGCTTAAAGTTTTCTTTAAATGACTTAAAAAAAGAACGGATGGTATACCCATCGTCATCTCTTGCAAGCTTCAGGGTTACATAATATACTGCTGTGGTAGAAGCTCCTATGGTAAAAATAGGAATGCTGCATATCAGCCATAAGATATTTAAAATAATTAAATCTCCAAATTTACCGATAAACCGCCATACCGGATTATCATAATTAAAAAAACCAGACAACATACGTTCTTCCCCTTTTCATAGTGGCATTAAAAGATATTATAGCGGATTTACCTTTAAAAAGCAAACATTCTTTCTTATTTCACCAAAATTTTATTTTTATTTTAATGAAAATCCATGGTTGTGTGATATAATTGGAAAAGTACCTTTAATAATAAAGAAAGAGGCGTAAAACATGACCCCATACGAAGACAAAACCCTAAAAGACTCCATGCAGGAGGAACGGGACAAGCTGAAAAATATGAGTGTGAAAGACAGGCTCTGGTACATCTGGGAATATTACAAGATCCCCATCATCATTGCTGTTGTGGCCGTGATTTTTATCTCTTCCATCGGTTCAGCCATATATAACAACCGGTTTGAAACTGCTCTTTCCTGCGTCATTTTTAACAGCCGCCCCGCCAGTGAAGCCGATTCTGTTGATGATTACTTTAACCAAGGCTTCCGCCAGTACATTGATCTTAATGAGGATGCAAAGATCGAGGTGGACTACTCCATGTCCCCGACCTTTGACGAATCCTCCATGAATGAATTTACCTATGCCCAACTAGCCAAAATCACCGCCATGATATCCAGTAAGAGTTTGGATGTTATGATCGGAAAGCCTGAAACCATAGACCACTTCGGTGAAATGGGCGGATTTGTTGACTTAAAGGAAATCCTCCCTGCAGACATTTACGACAAGGTAGAGGATCACCTCTATTTTGTAACCAATCAGGAAATCGGCGAAAACACGGCCTGCGGCCTTCTCATCGGCAGCACGGATTTCTGCGATAAAACCGGTCTTATCATTGATGAGCCGATTCTTACCATCATGAGCAATTCCACTCATACAGACACAGCCGTGGAACTGATCCGCTATGTGTTCGGGCAATAAGCCGGAACCCCAGATCTTCTGCCAGCTTTATTGACGCTGAGTTCCGTTCGTCGATCCTTGCATAAATCTTTTCTGAAACAGCCAGGGCAGTATAGGAAAGAATGGCCATACAGGCTTCCTTCCCATATCCCTGCTGCCTGTATGTGGAAAAAATGTGATATCCCAGTTCCACCGGGGTATCATTCTTTTTTATTGCCCTTAAAAACTCCTCCTGCCCGGTAATCTCCAAGTTGGATATCCCCGCCTTTCCCACAAGCTTCCCTTTGTCATGGTCAACTACGGCCCAAATACCGTACTCATAAAAGCCGTATTGATGGCTGATGTAATCCTTCAGGGTTTCTTTCGTTGAAAACAGGAAACCCGACTTCCCAGCCTCAGGCTCATCTGGTATAGAGACATAGTCCTGGGGAATGAATTCCCGGATTGTCAGGCGCTGGGTTTTGACGATATTCCATGGAAGTCCCTCTCTTCTCCTGATGACCCTCTCTAAAAATACATCGTCAATGTCATCAAGATCCTCTACAACATAATCGGCAGGGGCTAGGTTCTGATCTGTTCGTTCCCGGTCCCATAAACCAACAACAGCCCTGCCTTCCGCAAATGCAGAACGCAGGGCCTCATGATCATCGGAAATGGTAACCTGGAAAATCTTTCCTTCTACTATAATATCCCGATCCCAGGTCATTGTCTTAGCAGGTCTCCGGTTCCGGATATTCTTCCCCAAAGGTTTCCACTGTCATGGACTGGATCTTCTGCTCTTTCAAGGGGCGGTCATTGTAATCGGTCTTCACATCAGCAATTTTGTTCACAATATCCATGCCTTCAATGATCTTACCGAATGCAGCATAGGAACCATCCAAATGAGGAGAATCCTTGTGCATAATGAAAAACTGGGAACCGGCAGAATTGGGGTTCATGGCTCTTGCCATGGAAAGCACTCCCTCTGAATGCTTGAATGCATTGGAAACGCCGTTCTGGCTGAATTCTCCTTTAATGGAATAGCCTGGACCTCCCATTCCGCTTCCTTCCGGACATCCTCCCTGAATCATAAACCCATTGATCACCCTGTGGAAGATCAGTCCGTCATAAAAACCTTTTTTAATTAAGCTGATAAAATTATTTACTGTGTTTGGTGCAATCTCCGGATAAAGTTCTGCTTTCATCACATCACCGTTATCCATTGTAATTGTAATAACCGGATTTTTCATGTTTTCTCCCTTTCTGCTTTCCTGCCCACGCTCTTTGGGCATAAAGGTATACCTTTAAGGTATTTATTGCGTCAGATTCCGCATATGGCTATATTTTATCAAATCCTCCTAAATTTGTATAGTCCCATTTGAATACAGTCCTATATATATCCTATCGTTCATACTTTGTTAAAATTTCATTCAAAAACCTTTTACATTAATAACATGATTTCTTCATGTTTCATGGATATACTTAAAACATGAAATACAAATTGCTTATAAGATTTTTTTCATAATACTCGAGCTGGTAATTTATTATCAGCTCTCCTCCCTTTTTGAAACAACTTTTTGAAAAGCGTATTGCATGACTGGTTTTCAGGATCAGTCATGTAATACGCTTTTTTTAACTTGGTCATGCTATTTTATTTGGAATTTGTTTCATATGGATTTATAACAGTGAGGCCGCATCCTTATCAACAATCAAAGTAAATCTTGGATGGAGGGTAAGCAGAGTGGCTGGCACAGCTTCATCTACAATTCCATCAACCAGCTGTTTTACAATACCGGCCTTCTTCGTACCTGAGAAGATCAGACCTGAGAGGGCCAGGCTCTAAAAAGGGGCCGGAACGGCTTTTCATCAATGGGCTTTTTGCCGTCCCGGCTTGCTTTTATAGTCCCCCCAGATTCACAAGCTTCGGGGATTGGGTGTAATTGTCAAAAAGACTTACCATTCCTACCTGTATGTTGTCATAAGTCTTGAAAAAATATTCACAGGTAGCTGTATTGATAAAAGCCGTATATTTAGTATAATCATAAGAATTCCGGCTTGTTACGACGGCTCCTTTCGGTATGGTAACGCTCTCCATGACATGAAAGCATGAAACAACCGCTTCCATGCGGCTCTGAGGTGTTGGAATAAAGGATTTTAAATAAGCGGTCCTGACAAAGCGTTCCGGAGATGTATACCCTCCCGGCAGAGTCTGGGTACCTCCCGCCTGTCCAAATGGAGTCAGTCGGACATTCCCCCAGGCAGCCTCCTCGGCCTGATATGGAGAAGTCTCCATGTAATTTCTTAAGTTCGTCTTATGCCACTGATAATCGGGACTGTTTGACATAACGCCAATGGGATTTTCCATTACTTCCAGCCCTCTTTCCGTTTGCTCTATGACAACACACTCCCCGCTGCGGTCTACCGCCATCCAATGCAATGGGGCCACAGTCTGTGTCACCGGATCCTCAACCCCTACGATTGAGAGATTCTTCAGTAATTGCCGTAAATCATGGATATCTGCGCATCTTCCTAAAATATAATGAAGGAAATCAATGGATGCGATTTGTTCCCTGTCCCTTAAATCCTGCATGGTATCATATTGGGCATAGCCTGCAAAATAAAGAACCGCAGCAGCAAACCCCATCTCATTGACCCCGTCAAAAAATCCCATGTCCTCATCCACTTCCTGTCCAATGCCGATAAAGCAGTAGATATCCTGGATTTTCTCCATATTTAATGAATTATCCCATTCATAATTCTTTGGAATTATGTAAAGATGAGGCTTAATATCATAAGAAAAATCCATATTCCTTCCAAAAAAGGTTTCCCCTTGCCGGGATCTTAAGGTAAATGCCGTGCACATAAAAACTACCTCCCTTATTGTAAATTGCTTACTTATTTATATGGGAGCCTGTGGTTTTTATGTATGTAATATCGGGGATAAGACAAAGGGACTGTTAAAAATAGTAACACTTAAAATAGTATGCAAAAATGAGCTTTGATTGGTTTTTAATCCATTTTCAAAGCTCATCTTCTGCCCAAAACACTATCTTTTTATATAAGCTGCCATTGCAAATTAATTTTGCGGCCCAGGTACAGGCTACAGGGACTCCAGCACTTCCTTTAACTCATCCATGCCCTCTACAGGCTTCATGCACGCCCCATTGCGGCAGACATAATATTTGCTTCCTTCAGATGGAACCGGATAATCTGCCGTAAACGGAGCTGCCTCTGACAGGGCTTCCTGGTTCAGAGGAGTTTTTAAAATCACGCTGATATCAGGCTTCCGGCTTCTTTGTAAGCTCTGAAGCTCTGTTAATATAGATTGCTCAGCGGAAACACATACAATTTCCGTAGACGGATAAAGGATGCTTTGGAATGCAAGCAGAGAAAAACAGTAGTTTGCAGGGCTTTTTTCCACCTCTTGCGTCAGGTAAGATACCTGCTTTTCCAGAACGTTCTGCCATTTGATATTTCCGGTCAGGTGATAGAGCCTGCTTATTACATATGCGGCAACGGAATTTCCTGAAGGAAGAGCACCATCGTAAAGCTCCTTCGGACGGCTTATGAGTTTATCCCTGTCATGAGCATACATATAAAAGCCTCCCTGAACTTCATCATAAAACAGTTCAAGCATCTTCTCTGATATCTCAGCAGCAATATGAAGGTATTTGATATCAAAGGAAGCCTCATATAACTCCAGCAGACCAAAGGCATAAAACGCGTAATCATCAAGCTGTCCGTCGTGGACTGCCTGCCCCTCCCGGTAACGGATAAAGAGCCTGCCCTTTTCAGAGGTCAAATTCTTCTCTATAAACGCCTGCGCATTCTTTGCCGCATCAAGGCACCAGGCATCTCCCAGTACCTCATATGATTTTGCAAGTGCCCCGATCATAAGTCCATTCCAGGAAGTCAATATCTTATCATCCGTATGAAGGAATGTCCGTGTTAACCGGTAATCATAAAGCTTTTTACACAGATCCTCCAATTTATCACTGCTGACGCCGTAATTTTCATTTACAATGAGATTTGGAATATTCTTTCCCTCAAAATTACCTTGTTCTGAAATTCCAAACCATTTGCAGAATTCATCTGTATCGTCTTTAAGAATCTGTTCGATCTCTTCCTTCTGAAACGTATAAAACTTTCCTTCCACCCCTTCGCTGTCAGCGTCCTGACCGCAGTAAAACCCGCCCTGCGCATCAGCCAGCACGTCCCTTACGTAACGAAGAATTCCCCGGGATACCCTGGCATAAAGTCTGTCCCCTGTAATGGCAAAGGCTTCCGTGTAGGCATACAGCAAAAGCGCATTGTCGTACAGCATTTTTTCAAAATGGGGCACCAGCCATTTTTCATCTGTGGAATAACGGGAAAAACCTCCTCCGATGTGGTCGTATATTCCGCCCCGGTACATCTGCCTGAGGGTCGTTTCCGCAGCGAGAAGAGCATCTTTATCTTTTTCATAAAAGTAATGTCGTAAAAGGAAAAGCAGATTATGAGGCATGGGAAATTTGGGCGCCCTTCCAAAGCCTCCCCATTTCTTATCAAAGGATCTTTTTAACAGACCCCAGGCTGACAGAAACAAGTCTTTATCCGGTTCCCTGTCCTCATGATTAACAGTTGTCCCTTCCTTGTTTAAATATCCGCTTATCTCATCTCCCGCTTCCAGAAGCTTATGCTTCTCATTTTCCCAAAGCTTCCGGATAGAGGTTAAAACATCCAGAAGACCGGCAGATCCCCATCTTGAAAATTTAGGCAGATAGGTCCCAGCGTAAAAAGGCTTTTGTTCCGGCGTCATAATGATCGTAAGAGGCCACCCGCCGGAACCGGTGAGAGCCTGGCAGACTGACATATATACGGAATCAATATCCGGCCGCTCTTCCCTGTCCACCTTTATCGCCACAAAAAATTTATTAAGAACATCCGCCGCCTCCTGGTCTTCAAAAGACTCATGGGCCATGACATGACACCAATGACAAGTGCACATATTCAACCGGAGTTAGCTATACCCAATAGATAAAAAGATGGGCTTATCTTCTGCTTTTGCCTTGGAAAAAGCCTCTTCTCCCCAAGGAAACCATTCCACCGGGTTATATGCATGCTGAAGTAAATAGGGAGATTTTTCATTGATTAATCTATTGGGTACTCTATCAACGTTTGACATATGGCATCACCTCCTTCATTTTTTCTATATTTTAAAATCTTGGTTAAAATTATAACAATTCTTATAAAGTCTGTAAACTTCTGGCGGTTTCTATTATTTTACCATTGATACATAGGTTTCGCTTAAAGTAAATTTTTATACTTATACCACCTTTATTCTGCTAAAAACCTGATAAAATATTCCACCCTATCATAATAGTAGAAATAATACCTGCATAAGACATAGGAACATTTGGCTGCCGGCATAACTTTGTAATAATGATTTGCTTTTTCCTTCATATTTTGATATTATATCATGATATTTCAGTATTTTCCTATATAATACTTTTAAATACTGATATGCAAAGTCAAAGGTTGAAACAATAGACAATGGATGAGTTAATGAATAAATAAATTTAGCGGGGTGACGGAATGGACGATATAAAACAGAAGCTGATGGTATTAGCCCGTATTGCAGAAGAATTAAATCACAATGATGTTACATGGGCCATTGGAGCCTCCTTGCTGCTATATTTCAAAGGGATTGCATCTGAGTTTCATGATATAGATATTATGATTGCCGAAGAAGATGTGGAAACAGTAAAAGATGTCTTATTGTCTTTAGGAGATATTCAACAGCCTAATCTAAATGCAAAATACAAAACAAAATGTTTTTTGGAGTTTCATGTTGATGGTGTAGATATTGATGCAATGGCCGGATTTGTTATCGTGAACCAAGATATGGAATATTATTTTCCATTAAAAAAGGAAAATATTAAAGATTTCACTGAAGTTCATGGAATTAAGATTCCCTTGCAGTCAGTTGAAGAATGGCGTAAATACTATGAATTGATGGGACGGAATGATAAAGTAAAAATGATCGATGCATAGCTGGCAGATACCTGCTGAGAAAAACCCGCTTACGGCTGCCTTGTCAGACCTTCCGTAAGCGGGTTCTTGTGTCCATGTTCCGGTATCACCTGCGGCATAATAGGATTTCATCAATTAAGCCATACTCCTTTGCCTCCTCAGCCGTCATATAACGATCCCGTTCCATATCTTCCTCAATTTTTTTTACCGGCTGGTCAGTCAGTTCGCTGTATATCTCATTGAGCTTTTTCTTTGTTCGATCAAGCCAATCACTATGGATTTTAATATCCGTAGCCTGCCCCTGCAGCCCGCCGGATATTGACGGCTGATGGATCAGTATCTCGCTGTTTTTAAGGGCAAAGCGCTTTCCCTTCTTCCCTGATGCCAGAAGTAAGGAAGCCGCGCTTCCCGATTGGCCTATACTAATGGTGGAAACATCACATTTGATGTTATTCATGGTATCCATAATAGCGAATCCATCTGTTACAGAGCCTCCGGGGCTGTTGATATATAAGTGAATATCCTTATTAGGGTCAGCGGATTCCAGAAAAAGCATCTGCGCTATAATCAGGCTTGCTGTGTCGTTAGTCACTGCGCCGTTCAGCATGATAATACGATCGTTCAGCAGCCTGGAAAATATATCATACGACCGCTCTCCGCGGGCTGTCTGTTCAATAACCATTGGGATAAGATTGTTCATAGAAACCTCCTGGATTATTATGCGGCCATGTTCATGATTTTGTTGGAACGGCAGCTCAAATCAATCACATGATTAGAATTGACGCTATACCTTTTCCGGTATTTTCCCGGCGTCAGTCCATAAATCTTTAAAAAGGCCCTTGAAAAGGATTCCTGAGAAGCATATTGATATTCCAGGGCGATATCGATGATCGGCCTGTCTGTCCGGGCAAGCTCTCCCGCTGCCTTTTCCATCCGCCTTCTGGTGATGTATCTGGTAACGGATTCCCCTGATACTTTGTGAAAAATTCTATGATAGTGATATTTTGACAGATAAGCTCTTTTTGCAAGATCATCAAGATCAATCTTACCATTTAAGTTTTCCTCAATATATTTAAGCGAGTCCCCCACTTTTGAATGATAATCCATATACCTGCTCCTTTCCAAAAACTTATTATCATTATATACTCTTTCAGAAATAGATTCTTGATAATTTTTGCTTAAATCATGTCTGGTCTTTTCGCATATATTTGTTTCTATTAAGGCCTGATATGGACTGTGGAATTGTGCTGCGGGATATGATATGATAAATACAGCCGAAAACTCATATAAGCCAATAAGGAGAAACGATTAAAATGAACTTTGAAATAACTGACAACATTAAAGAACAGGATGAGGAAATCATTTACCAGGGCTTATTGAACTATAACTTACCCAGAATTGAGGACAAGAACCCAAGAGATCTAGGAATCTATTTGCAGGACGATACAGGAGAAAAAGTCGGAGGACTGATCGGAAATACACACGGCAATTGGTTGTTTGTCAAATATTTATGGGTCAGGGAAGATTTACGAGGACAAAATATTGGCAGTAAGCTTTTAAATCAGGCCGAAGAAACAGCGAAGGAACGGGGATGCAGATACGCATTTCTGGATACGTTCAGTTTTCAGGCCCCTGCCTTCTATGAAAAGCACGGATACAAGAGCGTGTTTGCACTGGAAGAATATCCTGTGACGGGAAAACGCTGCTATTATACGAAAACTTTGTAAATGCTTTTCTTACTGTCACTTGTTTCTATAACAGGGAAAGGGGGATACGATCATTGAGGAATATTTATAGAATAGAATTCCATACCGGAAGCAAAGAAGAATTATTACCCGATTTTGCGAAAGACTTTCCATACATTGCCTCCTGCTCCCAATTGGACAAATTTATAGGGCGTTTTGTTCCATGGCATTGGCACAAAGCCGTGGAGTTATTTTATATGGAGAGCGGGAGAATGGAATATTGTACGCCGAAAGGAACCATGATATTTCCCGCAGGTACCGGCGGCATGGTAAATTCCAATGTGCTTCACATGGCAAGGCCGCAAGCGGAATCAGAAAAAAACATTCAGTTCCTCCATCTTTTTGACCCCTCTTTCATAGCTGGCCAACATGGTAGCCGGATAGAGCAAAAATACGTTACGCCGATTACCACAGCCCCGCAGGCAGAAATTATTGCCTTATATCCTGATGATCCAAAACAGGCAAAAGTTTTAGATATCATTCGGGAATCTTTTCACCTTTCCGAAAATAATTTCGGATATGAAATAAAACTGCGGGAGACATTATCTGACATATGGATCCGGCTTTTTGACATAGCGCGTCCTCTATTGGAAGAAAAAGGGCATTCCAACAAAACAAATGATAAAATAAAATCGATGATGGCATATATCCATGAGCATTATGCAGAAA
>POVV01000776.1_pt1 | contig 16534 bp, 10 predicted proteins | sample 1560271 | NCBI WGS metagenome assembly POVV01 (sample SAMN08337232, study PRJNA429181) | Bioreactor metagenome, whole genome shotgun sequencing project. | biome: cows' rumen and soil; feature: anaerobic; isolation source: anaerobic chemostat enrichment culture, galacturonate as sole carbon... | reverse complement strand
GATGCCGGACGGACGGTTAGTCTGCCGAAACGCCCGGAGCGCATCGTTCCTTTGTCCTCCAGCCTGCTGGATCTGGTCTATGCGGTTGGCGGAACAGCCGTAGGCAAACCAAGCTCAAAAACAGCTACTTCGTCTGCGGCGGCGCAGGCATTGCCGGAAATAGGGCATGTATCCAATATCAATGTGGAGCAATTGCTGGGACTGCGCCCTGATCTGGTCATCGGACTGCAGGGCAGGCACGAAAAGCTGATTCCTGTCTTTGAGAGCAGCAAAATTCCCATTATCATGATCAAAATGAAAACCTATGAGGACGTGCAGGACAAGATAAAATTGTTCGGCGACATATGCGGCACCAGTGATCAGGCGGCGTCTGTAGCGGCAGGGATGTGGTCACGCATTCAGGCGATCATTGATAAAACACCGGCAGCTGCCAAATCGGTCGTCATTCTGCATGCGACCTCCAATAGTGTGACCGTACAGTTGGAACACAGCATTGCCGGCAGCATCGCGCAGATGCTGCGCCTGAAAAATATCGCGGCAGGCAGTGCCGCCGGTCAGCTGGAGACAGTCCCTTACAGTATGGAAAAACTGCTCGAAGGCGATCCGGATGTTGTTTTGATTACGTATATGGGCGATATGCCGAAGATCGAAAAACGGTTGCAGGCGGATGTGAGCAACAGTCCGGCTTGGAGCGGGTTACGGGCAGTAAAGAATAAACAGGTTTTCTTTTTGCCGATGGATCTGTTCTTACTAAATCCAGGTATACAGTTTGACGAAGCGGTGTTATATATGGCGCAAACAGTATACCCAGAGATATACTCAGGCCGTTGATCTGGTCATACAGCGACCGCCGAGGTACGGAGAGTACGGAACCGCAGAGTCCCTCTGCGCGTACCCTCTGTTTACTCCGTTCACTCTATAGCTTCGACTGAACGGAGCAGCCTTTTTTCACAAGCGATTTTCCGGAAGTAGGAGAGAATAACATTGCAAGCAAACACACAGAATTCCCTTTCCCCTGCTCCTGCCTGCGCCCTGAGTGTGACAGGACTGACCAAGCGGCATCGCGAACACGTGCTGCTTGATAACATCTCACTGCAGGTAGCTGTCGGGCAGATTTTCGGCCTGCTGGGGCCAAACGGTGCAGGCAAATCCACACTGATGAAGATCATCGCCGGCTTAGTCGAGCCGACCGCCGGGACAGTGGCGATTTTTGGCGTAGATGCCGCGCGGCGAACACGCCATTTACGGCGGCTTGTCGGTATTGTACCGCAGGATTCCAATCTGGAGCGGGAACTGACTGTAATTGAAGCGCTGACCGTATACGGCCGTTTATTTGGCCTGGACCATTTGGCGGAACGGATTGAAGAGACGGTCGAAGAATTTTCTTTGCAAATCATGCTGCGTAAACGGGTGGGTGTACTGTCAGGCGGTATGCTGCGCCGTGTCCTGATTGCCAGAGCGCTGCTGCCCAAGCCGCAGCTCCTGCTAATGGACGAGCCGACGGTTGGCCTTGACCCGGACGTCAGGCAGGAAATCTGGCAGATCGTCCAGGCGCTGACGGCATCTGGCAAGACGATACTGCTGACCACTCACTATATGGAGGAAGCGGCCAGGCTTTGCGCTCATATTGCTCTGCTTAAAGCAGGCCGGCTGGCGCTGGTGGCGACTCCTGACGAAATCCAGCGCCGCTATGGCGGCACCGCCAGTAACGAGGCGGCGCTGGAAGCCTTGTTTATCCAGTTGGCGAAGGGGGAAATCGACTGATGGGCTGGTATGCGGTATATTGCCGCGAAATGCTGCTCCTGTGGAAGAAGATCGGCCGCATGGGCTATGTCTTCCCCTCAATTATTTCGCCGTTTATTTATTTTTTTGCGTTTGGCCTCGGACTGAGTGGCAGGGTCAGTGTCGACGGCGGCTATCTTCCGTTTCTCGCCAGCGGCATTATCGGGATGACGGTGATGACCAACGGCTTCCAGCAGACCGCCTCGTCGATCAGCTCCGGCCGTTTATATTTCCGCCATTTTCATAGTTTGGTCCTTAGTCCGGTGTCCCATATTGCCGCTGTTTGGGGTGTTGTCCTGGCAGGGATAGCCCGTGCCGCAATATTTGGCACCCTGGTTCTGCTGGTCGGCTTCATTTCCTTTGGCACAGGCATTCAGAGCAGCACCTGGTTTGCCGGTGTTTTGCTGGGAGGGTTTTGCTTCAGCTCTCTGGGGCTGGTCGTTGGTATGCTGGTTAAGCAAGTGGATGACATCTCGCTGGTCAACAGCTTTTTTATTACACCGATGACCTTCTTTGGCGGCTCCTTTTTTCCGGTGCAGAATCTGCCCTCCTGGCTAAGCGCTTTAGCTGTTTGGTTTCCAATCGGCGCGATCAATACCCTGCTGCGGGCCAATGCCTGGGGTACAGAGACGCTGGAGGCAGCCGTAATCCTGGCCGGTTTGGGCAGTGTGTTTTTTGCCTGCGGCGTTTACCTCTATTCACGTTATAGCGAATACTAACTGCAGGAAGAGCGTACGGAACCGCAGAGTACACAGAGGGAACGGTGAGTACGCAGAGGATTTTGGTGTAATGCAATAAAAATCCGTACCCTCTGCGCGTATCCTCTGTGTACTCCGTTCACTTTGTGGTTGCGTTCCCTGCATGATCCGTTTTCAGCATGTTGTTGACAGGCTTGTTGCCACATGATACCATAACAGTAATTTCTGACAACTGAATAAGCGAGACAGGTGCCCCGTAAGGGGCTTAATAGGGAAGACCGGTGCAAAACCGGCGCGGTCCCGCCACTGTAATGAGGAGCAAACTCAATAAGCGTGTCTGAACACGCTGTCACTGGGAAATCACCCTGGGAAGGCTTGAGTGCGCGATGATTCTGAGCCAGGAGAACTGCCTGTCTGACAATCACCGTTTAGTGCCGTTCAATCTGATACGGTACGACCTACGAGCGATGGGGAGGGGATTTTGCAGACGTGATTCTGCCTAGTGTAGTGATACATTGACATTCAGCGAAATGTTAACCTGTCACTGCATTGACTTTGCTGTTATCAAAACAGTGAAGTATAGATGCGTTCGAAAATAAAAACCTCCAGCCACCGGCTGGAGGTTTTTTGTTTTGCGTTTGCTGCTACCCTATTGGGCGGGAGATGTTGCCTTAAGCCGTTATATTGACTGAAGGGCGATTTCTATAAAATCATAGGGGAAAGAGGTTTTATTCGTATGATGAAACAAAAATCCGGAAAAACGAACCCAAGGTTGTGGCGTCAGGTGTCACTGGGATTGCTGCTCGCAGTCGCTATCACCGCGCCGCAGGCTGCATCAGCCGCGGAAAGGGTGGAAGAGTTTACGCTTGATCAGGTAGTGGTCACAGCGCAGCGGCGCGAGACCACTGATTTGAACACACCGGCAGCGGTCACGGTCATTACGGCTGAGGAATTGAAGGAGACAGGGGCGGTCAATGTTTTTGACGCGCTGGAACACACAGTCGGGTTTAGCAACTTCACGTTTGGCCCTGCGGGCGTTGATTATGGAATGTCCGCTTCACGTACCAATATCCGTGGTCTTGACAAAGGTACCCTGGTTTTAGTCAACGGTGCCCCGGTTAATCTGCTTAACTATAATAACAGTGGCGGCGTTCCACTGGCAGCGGTTGAAAGAGTTGAGGTCATCCGCGGTGCTGCCGCTACTCTGTACGGTTCGGAAGCCTTAACTGGTGTTGTTAATATTATTACGAAAAAACCGGGTGGTGACAATCGAACAACAATAGGTCTTACTGGTGGTAATTATTATAAAGACTGGTCGATTGGTACTGAGTTTGAAAATGGGGCCTTGTATGTGCAACGACAATATATTGGCGATGTTTCACGAACTTCACGTGAGAATATTTCCGCAGCTCAATATTATGGGATAAATGATAGCTATAAAAATAATTTTTATTATACCATGCAGCTAAACGACCGGCTTAACTTTAAGTGGTCTCATTCAGAAATGGAGATGAACCGCCCTCGCTATGCTTCAAGCAATGGTAAACATGACATGGATTATGTCTATGATGACCGGCGCAATAATGTCAATTTTAATTACACTGACGAGACGAACCAGTTTCAGTCGAACCTATCCTATAATCAACGGCATTCCAATGCGGATAAATATGATTATAACACTGAGCAGTGGTCTATCAGCGAACGCTACAATATGTATAGCGTAAACTGGGATAATCAAAAGACTTGGCAACTGCGTAATGATATGGATACGCTGGTTGCCGGCGTTACTCTTGCACGTGAGCACTATAAGGGGCAAGCGGATACGAAGCTAACACGGTGGGCCAATACGCGGCGGGATAGTGCAGCCCTGTATGGAGCCTATACCTATGCGGTTAACCCCCGGTTCAGTACTACTCTGGGACTGCGAGGACATTTCGTCGACGATTTTGCCGGACGGGAAAATGTGCTTTTACCGCAAGTTCAGACACTTTATAAAATTAATGATAATACTTCCTGGTATACTAATTTTGGTAAGTCATTCCAGATGGCGGCGATTAATCAATATTTTACCAATGTTGGCAGAGTCGATGCATTAAAACCGCAGCAAGGCTGGAATTATGAAACCGGTTTGAAGGTAATCAATCAAAATCAATCCTGGAAAATAGCACTATTTCATCTGGATATTAAAGACCAGCTTGTTTGGGGTAAAACAGAAGACGCTACTCCACTGGAGTATATGAAAAACGCTGGCGATTTTCGCAATACCGGTGTGGAAGTAGAATATGCCAAAAAGGTTAATGATAACTGGAAATATAACCTTGGACTTAGTTATTCGAATCCGGAAAGTAATTACGATTCAAAAGAGAAAAAGGAAGGGCCATGGATACAGTCAAGCAATCGGATTCAGGGGATAGCCGGTGTGACGCACAACAGGGATAAATGGCTGACCAATGTCAATTTTCTCTATCTTGGCGATCGCGAAGTAAGCAGCTATACAATCAACGGCAAAGTCAGCGATGTTCCCGACCGCATTCAACTCAACGCCGCTATTCGCTACCAAGCGGCTGCCGATCATTCAATAGCGCTGAACCTGTACAACATCCTGGATCGTGATAACTCGATCAATAAATATGAAAACCTTGACCTGCCGTTCAACTGGACGTTGAATTATACCTATAGCTTCTAACCGGCTATGGCATATTTACGATACTTAGCCGGTGCAATTGCTGTAGCTTGCCTGGCTGTGCTGCTTGCCGGCTGCGCGGCAGTTCCGTATGTTTCCGTAACTGCCGGTACAATCGGCAGTTACCAGGTAACAGATGACAGCGGCTATGTGATGACACTGGCGGCAAAGCCGCGGCGGATCGTCTCTCTCAGCTATGGCAGTGATGAAATCCTTGCTGAACTGGTGCCCTTGGACAGGATTGCCGCCTTCAGCCGCTGGGCGGACGATCCGGGCATTACTTTTATCACGCCGGAGCAGGCGGCAGCCGTTCCGCAGCGAGCCGCTCCGTTTGCGGAAACGCTGGTTGCCCTCAAGCCTGATCTCGTGATTGCTTCGGCGTCAATGCGGTCAGAGGCAATCGAGACACTGCGGGATATCGGCATTCCTGTTTTTGTTGCCAAAAGCCCCCGGACAATGTCTGAGGTCAAGAAACGGGTGTTATCATTAGCCCAGGCGGTGGGCGAGGCGGAGCAGGGACAGCGTCTTGTCGGACGTATGGAGCAGCGGTTGCAGACACTGGCCGAGACACTGGCGCCGATAACTGCCGATAAACGAAAAACCGTGATGGCGTTTGATTTTACCGGTGTCATCGGCAACCGCAAAAACCTGCTGGCCGATATGTTTACCTATGCGCATTTACGCAACGGCGCCAGCGAGGGCGTCATTGACCCCGGCGAGAACCGCCTCTCGAAAGAACAAATTGTTGCTGTGAATCCTGACCTATTTTTCTTGCCGACCTGGAGCTTTGACCAGTACAACAATGCGGAGGTATACCGGCAGCAGTTCATCACTGATCCCGCCTTGCAAAATGTTGCCGCCATCCGTAACGGCCAGGTGTTTTTAATCTCTGACCGTTATCGCTATGTCGGCTCGCATCATGCGGTGGAGAGTGTCGAACAATTTGCCCGTGCCGCCTATCCGGAACTGTTTGCCCGGCAGGAGGCAGGACGACAAAAGTAATGGAAGATAGGATGCGTTTACATGATTACAATTTTTACGAATGTGGAACGGCAATGGATGATGCTGGAGCAGGCCAAGGCTGCTTTAACACAGCGCCAGGAACTGCTGTCCGGCGCCAACCTGTTTTTCTTCAACGATAAAAGCGTCTGGACGCCAGAGCACGCGGCCGCCCTGGGCGGCTCTGAGTCAGTGGTGATGATCTGGCAGGGACCGGTTTATGCCTGTGCTGTTGCCGATCAGGCTTCGGCTTTGCTCACCCGCCGCCGGACCGCGTACGCGCTGCTGTCGCTTGCCGGCAGTGATGACGACCGGATCGACGGCTTTACGGCGGAAGAGGTTGCTAAAATTCGCGATTATATTCTTTGCAGCGGCAGTGGCAACTACCGCAATCTGCTGTTATGGCTGGCTGCTAAAAGCGGCTGTGAGCAGTGCGTCTGGCAGCCGCCGCAGATATTGGCCTGGCAGGGGATATATCATCCTCGGTCCGACAACGCGCTGACCTCGACGCCAGCGTATTTGACGGCATTCTGCCAACCCGGCCGGCCGCTGGTCGGTATTCTCTTTTCGCGCGAGTCCTGGATTTGGCAGGATACAGCCTATGTCGACGCCGTGATTGATGAGCTTGAACAGCAGGGGATAAACGCGCTGCCTGTTTTTGCCCTCTGGCAGGACAACCCCGATCTCAGCGCGCCTGGTGTCAGCCAGGCGGTAAAAGCCTTTTTCCAGCCGGAAGGCCGCACCCTGGTGGCTGCTGTCGTCAACATGTTTAAGGTGGGCATGACTGTCAGCTCGCTGAACCAGCCCGGTTTTCTGCGCGACTTGAATGTGCCTGTGCTGCAAGCATATAATTTGCTGCGCCCGCAAGTGGAATGGGCGGACGGCTTTGTCGGCATGAATCCGGTAGAGCTGTCTGTCAATGTCGTGCAGCCGGAATTTGACGGGGTGATTCATTGCGGTGTGGTTTCCTCTAAGGAGACCGGGCCGCATGGGGTCAGTCGCTACCTGCCGGTGCCGGAGCGGGTGCGGGCTGTGGCGGCGAAGGCCAAACGCTGGGCCGCGCTTTGCCGGAAGCCGAATGCTGATAAAAAGGTAGCGATCATCTTTCACAATTACCCTCCCTCCAACGCCAACATCGGTACCGCCATCGGCCTGGATTCGCCGGAAAGCGTTGCTCTTCTGCTCGGCAGGCTGGCGTCTGACGGCTACCGTATCGATAGCCCGCCGGCAAATGGCCGGGAGTTGATGGCAGAGGTACTGGCCGGTGTCACCAATGACCGGCGCTTTTTAAGCGATGACCAGCTGGGGCGGGTGATCGGCAAGGTTGGCAAAGCCGGCTATAAAGAATGGTTCAATAACCTGGAGCAAGCGACTAAAGACGAGTTGACTGCCGAATGGGGTTTGCCGCCGGGCGATGTGTTTGTCGCCGACGATCACCTGCTGGTGCCGGGGATTCTCAATGGCAACATCATGATCAGTGTCCAGCCGCCGCGCGGCTTTGGCGAAGATCCCGGCCAGATCCTCCACTCGCCGACCTGTCCGCCGCCGCATCATTATTTTGCCTTTTATGCCTGGGTCCGCGATATATGGCAGGCCGACGCCGTGATCCATGTCGGCACCCACGGCTCGCTGGAATGGCTGCCTGGCAAAAATGCCGGCTTGTCACGCGCTTGCTATCCCGAGCTGGCGTTAGGCGATCTGCCCGATATCTATCCGTACTATGTGACTATCGTCGGCGAGGGCATTCAGGCGAAACGGCGCGGCGCCGCCTGTCTGATCGGCCATCTCTGCCCGCCGCTCAGCCATGCCGACTGCTATGAGGATATGGCTGAGCTGGAGGCGCTGCTGGATGAATACGCCCAATGCCGGGATGCCCAGCAGGCTGGCGCCGGTCCGGTTGGCGAACAGATTGAGGCGAAAATCATCGCCATGCATCTGGACGAGGATTTGCCCCGTGATGGTCAGCCGCTGCCCGACTATATCCTGCGTGTCCACACATATCTTGAAAGCCTGAAGCATATGCAGATCCGCACCGGGCTGCATACCCTGGGGCAACCGCCGCAGGGGGAAGAACTGACAGAAATGATCTTGGCGCTGATCCGCAGCGACAACGGCAGCGTCCCATCGCTACCGAAGCTGATGGCTGCCGTCCAGGGAAGCGATTACTACGATTTGCTGGAGCGCAGCGGCGAAATTCTGCCTGACGGCCGGAGCGGCGCTCAACTCATCGATGCTGTCTGGCAGCAGTGCCGGGAGCTTGTCGTCTGCCTGCAGCAGGCACAGTTTGCTCCTGCCACGGTCGATGCCGCTCTGGCCTTGCCGTCAGTTCAGGCGTTGCGTCTCAATGCGGCGGATACTGCCGGACTGCGGACAGTTCTGACCTATATCGCTGAAACGCTGGCTCCCCATCTGGCCGCGACCGAACGGGAGCTAACGAACACGCTGCGGGCTCTTAGCGGCGAATATGTCGAGCCCGGCCCCGGCGGTTCGCCTACCAATGGCCGGGCGGATATCCTGCCTACCGGCCGCAATTTTTACGGCGTTGATCCTGACAGCCTGCCGACACCTGCCGCCTGGGAGCTCGGCAAGACGCTGGCTGATCAGGTGATCACCCGCTATATCGCCGAAGAGGGGGATTACCCGGAAAGCATCGGCATGGTGTTCTGGTCGGATTCCAACATGCGCACCAGTGGCAAATGCATTGCCGAATACCTGTATCTGTTAGGTGTGCGTCCGTTGTGGCAAAAAGGCAGCCGGCGGATCAGCGGCCTGGAGGTTATCCCCTTAGAGGAACTGAAACGGCCACGGATTGATGTGATGGCCCGGGTCAGCGGCTTGTTCCGCGATACCCTGTTCAGTGCGATTAACTGGCTGGAAAAGGCGGCAGCACTGGTGGCAGCACTGGATGAGCCGCCGACCATGAACTTTGTCAGAAAGCACATTTTGGCCGACAGTGCCGAATGGGAAGCACAGGGGATGGATAAGGACGAAGCCCTGCTGCAGGCCAGCTTCCGTGTCTTCGGCTGCCCGCCCGGCGGCTATGGCGCGGGGGTGAGTGCGCTGCTGCAGGAGAAAAACTGGCAGACAGTGCATGACATCGCTGATGTGTATGTACGCTGGGGCGGCCATGCCTACGGCGCGGCACGGCAGGGAGAATAGCTGCCGCAAGCCTTCAGGAAGCGGTTGGGCAGCCTCGATATCACGATTAAAAACATTGACAACCATGAGGTGCACCTGCTCAGCTCTGATGACTTTAATGCCTACTGCGGCGGTATGAACGCCGCGGTCCGCAGCATCCGCGGCAAGGCGCCCCGCTGTTATATCGGCGACAGCACCGACCAGAGCCATAGTGAGGTCAAAAGCCTGGACGAAGAATTCCGGCGGGTTTTGCGCGGCGAATCCCTTAACCCGAAATTTATCCAGGGGATGCAAAAGCACGGCTACAAGGGCGCCGGCGATCTCGCCTCCCTGGTCGCCCATTGCTATGGCTGGGACGCGACCAGTGAGGTCATGCGCGACTGGATGTATGAAAGCCTGTCAGAGAAGTTCGCTCTCGACAGCCAGATGCAGCAATGGATGCAGGACGTCAACCCCTGGGCGTTGCAGCGGATCACCGAAACCCTGTTGGAAGCGGAACGGCGCGGCATGTGGCAGGCGAAACCGGAGACCAAGACAGCGCTGGAAGCTTTATTTCTTTCGCTGGAAGGGGAACTGGAAGAAGCGGCAGACCGGTAAAGGGCTGCCGCTGGTATCGGTACAATGTAATTAGTGTCGAATACTGTCGATGGCTATGGTTGACACACTGATATACATATGCTACCATTATGGTGTTTTGATACATAATTGAATACGCGAAACAGGTGCCCCCTAAGGGGCTTAATAGGGAAGACCGGTGAAATGCCGGCGCGGTCCCGCCACTGTAATGAGGAGTAAGGCCAAATCCGACTAAAAAACTGTCGGATTCCGTCACTGGGAGAAATCCTGGGAAGGCTTGGCTGAGCAATGATCCAGAGCCAGGAGAACTGCCTGTTTAACAGTCACCGTTAGTATTGTACAAGCCCTAAGGCGGGTAAGTATGATACTCTACCCACGAGCGATGGGGAGGGGATTTACAGAGGCACCTGTGCTTTTCCTTCCCGGCTTTTAAAAGCCGGGATTTGTATTAGTCAGGTTTTCTATACTGTTTAATCAAACCTCCCGGCTGGGAGGTTTGATTTTATATGAAGTGGATTTGAGAAGGAAAAGTGGAGAGCAACGAGTAGGCAAATTTAATATACGGGAGGGAATCACTTGAATCAGGCACAAAGAAACAAAAATAAGGTATCCTCGTGCTTAGTTGCTTTATCACTGGGGACTGTAGTATTTGTGTCAGGCAACGCCTCTGTGGCGGCGGAGCCGGCAGATACACCGGAATACAGATTAGATCAGATAGTCGTTACAGCGCAGCGGTATGAAAAACGGGAGATAGACACTGCTGCTGCAACCAGTGTGTATACTTATGAACAGTTAGAGGCAACCGGAGCTAAAAATGTGCAGGAAGCTCTGAAAAGCTTTGGTGGATTAGTTTATTCGACGTATGGCCCGGGAGGATCTTCTTATTCAACGATGACCAGTGACATCGCCATTCGGGGAATGGCAGGCGGTACGCTGGTGCTGGTTAACGGCACGCCGCTTAATCTACGCGGCAAATATAACATGGAAGACATTCCTATCGATACTGTTGAGAGAATTGAAGTCATCAGAGGCGGTGGCTCTGTTCTGTACGGGAGTGAGGCTACAGGTGGCGTAATTAATATCATCACCAAACGAACCAAACAGAATTCTGTCAAAGTGTCCGGCGGTAATTTTGGTCAACAAGATCATGGATTGACGATTCAAACCAACAAACTAGGATTAAGTTATAACTTCGAAAAATGGGGTGATATCGGTTTTATTTCGTCGACTACCAGCAGCAATAAGGATATGAATACCAAGTTTGCCGGGGTAGAGCGCAACAACTATTCCTTAACATATCAGTTCGACGACGCAGTATCTCTTTTGTATAACCATAGTGAGTCTAAAACGAAGTACGGGTATTATTTTGGCCAGGGCTGGGGCAACCTGGAAGGCGAAGCTCGTTATAACCGTTTGTATGACGATAGCAAAAACCTAGTCCAATTACAATATGATCGTGATCATACAAAAGGAACTATATATTACAACCAGAAAACCCTGCATAGTACAGGCCCCACTTATTATAATGCGAGTGGAGATCCTGCTCCTGGTTTTACAAATACTGAGGAAGATAATCAAACATATGGCCTAGACTGGCAGCATGACTGGCTGGTCGGTAACGGTAAGCTGCTAATGGGGGTGGCTTATCAAAACGAATTATATCAGCCAGATACCGGCAAGAGCCTGGAATATAGCCGGCATAACTATTCGGTTTACGGGCAATGGGAAAAGCCGTTAAATGAACTGAATACATTGATTTTAAGCGCCCGTGAATCCTGGACGGCAGGAGCGCCGGATAACCGTAATTATGATAATTTCAGTGGTCAGGGGCAGTTTATCCATAAGCTTTCCGAATCGGAAACTTTATATGCTAACATCGGACAGTCTTTTAAAATGCCGACATTTGGTCAAATTTACGGCAGTGGCGGCAGTGTTACCGGCAATCCTCACGTTAAACCGCAAACCGGTATACATTACGAAGCAGGCTGGAAGAAAGACAACGATTCCCATAAATGGCGTTTAGCAATGTTCCATTATTATATTGAAGATAATATTACACACAAAACAATTACTGCAGGTAATTATACGTATGTTAACGAGGATTTTAAAAATACCGGTATTGAGCTGTCCTGTGACATTATAGGTGAAAGTGGTTGGGATTTTAATTGGGGCGTTACCTATGGCAATCCCCAGTCAAAAGGTACAGGTACGGCTGCTACGGGAGTGAAAAATTACTGGGATCGTCTGTATGGCCGCTGGCAGCTCAATGGAGGTGCTACTTACCGACATGAACAGTGGAAAGTAAGTCTAACCGGCAACTACCTTGCCGATCGGGTCATGACACCAAGTAGCGCTCATTCCTATCGGCAAAAGCCGTATTTACTGACAACATTAAGCATCAATTATGCATTGGATAACAGTCAAGATATTTTCTTTACCGCTAATAATCTACTTGACAGAGATGACGTTGTTCATCATCAAAGTTCAGATTACTACTATACGCCGTTTAACTTCACACTGGGTTACAAAAGTAGATTTTAATTACTGATTTTTTGAGCAAACAAGGATGCCGTTAGCGGCATCCTTGTGAGTGCTTATCTTAAGTCTCACTCTGCTTTATCATGTCTGGAGGGGTATGTACTAATGAAATACACAGGTTTTTTAATTGCGATTTTTATTGCCTTACTGCTCGTTAGCCCACAGGTATCAGCCGCGCCGAACGAGCAGGCAGAAATTATTCCGCCTAAATTAATATATTTACCAGCTATTGTTTTCTCGGAAATCATTAATGCAGAATATGCGGGCAAACAGGTAACCGTCAAGCTGCGGGTCAGCTTGTCAGACAGTGGTACAGTCAATGCCGATGCCTTACAGATTGTTGACAGCTCGGGCAATGACGACGTCGATCAGGCTGTTATCGGCGCTGTGAAAGGTGCGATATTCAGTCCCGCGTATCAGGAAGGGAATGCCATTTCTATTGTCTTGCTGCTGCCGCTGAAGGTTGAGGTACCAGAGAATCCCCCGGAAAAAAAGCAGAAGTAAAATTACATAGTGTGAAATCAGGTACTCTGATCGGATCTAATAGAGAAGAATAGCGTAGTTCCGCCAATGATGAAGAGTAGTACCTTTAAAAGTTAAAAACAGGGAGATGATTATTTTGCACAGCAGGAAATGGAAATCATGGCTAACTCAGTTGGTGATTGCCGGACTGACTCTCAGTTCGTCGGCCGCGGCTGCCGAACAAAGCGGTGTTACCGGGCAGAAGGAAGAATTCATATTGGAGCCGTATGTGGTAACGGCTCAACGCTATCAGACGCGCGAATTGGAAGCTCCCGCTGCTGTTGAAATTTATGATGCACAGCGGATTAAGGCTACAGGGGCTGCGAATGTGCAAGAAATCTTGAAATATTCGTTAGGGCTCACCTATTCAGGGATGGGGCCAGGTGGCACCAGTTACGCTAATTCTAATGCAGAAATGGTTGTTCGGGGAGTGGAGGGCGGAACACTGGTCATGATCAATGGCCGCCCGATTAACACGCGAGGTCTGGCATTCTTGGATCAATATCCAGCTAGTAATGTCGAGCGGATTGAAATCATTCGCGGCGGTGGCTCGGTGTTATACGGAACTCAGGCTACTGGTGGGGTGATTAACATCATTACCAAGAAGCAGATTGACAATAGCGCTTTTTTTGAACTGGGCAATTTTGGTCAGCGTAATGGCGGGATTGGCTTACAGGCCGGTAAAATGACATTTAACTATAATTATAGTCACTGGGGTTCGATTGATTCCGTATCCTTGAGTACTTGGCAAAGCATTGCTAACGCCAATCCTAATACTGCTTATTTCAACAATGATTTCAAGGGAACACGCAGTGACAATATTGCGCTGACTTATGCGTTTAGTGATGAATGGTCGTTATTTTATTCGTACAACAATAAAGATACTGGTTATACTTATGCTTTTTATGAGAACGCACATGCTGCTGCTGGGCAAGACCGCTATTACCGCAACTTTATTCATAGACAAAATACTACACAGCTAAATTATCAAGGAGAGAATTTAAAGGCCAGTCTTTACTACAACGATATGGCGTATCAAACAAAAGCGGTTGACTTCTTGACAGCGGCAGGAAAGCCTGAGACTGGTTCTAAGGGAACCTTCCAGACTACTGCTGATGAACGCAATCGTAATCTCGGCTTGGATGTACAGTATGACTGGCAACAGGATCAGACGAAATATTTGATTGGCGGTACGGCACAACACGAGTACTATAAGCCGACCAAATGGGAAAGCAAGGACTATAGCCGGATGAACTATTCGATTTATGGCTCTGTCGATCATCCTTTTACAGATGATCTTAACGCTATTTTAGCGTTGCGCTATTCCTGGCAGGGCAGTGCACCGCATGAGAATCTCGATAAGCTGACCCCGCAATTGCAGCTTCGTAAGAAGCTGACTGAGCAGGAATATCTGTATGCCAGCGCTGGTATGTCTTATACAATGCCTACTTTTCGACAGACCGGCGTTGTGACAGGCAGCAATGTCATTGGTAATCCAGACCTGAAACCCCAGACCGGCACGCATTACGAAATGGGTTGGAAGAAGAACTACGACGAGCATGGGTTGCGTATAGCTTTATTTAAATATAATATAGAGGATCAAATTACCGCTACCAGTTCGGGTGTCGGAACATGGTCATATGAGAACGAGGACAATAAAAACACCGGTCTGGAAGCGGAATATAGCTATAATGGCGTAGATGACAGCTGGAACTATAATGTAGGTTTTACTATCGGTGATCCCAAAACTAAGAATAGTAAACGTCCTTCAGGACGCAGCCAATACTGGGAGCGGGCTTATGACCGCTATCAGATCAATGGTGGCGTAGGTTACAAGGAGGGGAACTGGGCGGTTAACCTGCTGAGTAAATATGTATTCGGTCGCACCAAATCATCGCTGGATAGTGCCGCATATGGTCCCGAAAAAAGCAAACCTGCCTTGTATACCACTTTGCACATTAACTATAAGATTAATGATGTGCAGGAAGTCTATTTAAAAGCGGAAAATCTTTTTGATCGGAAGGATATTATCAATAATAGCTCTTCCGAATATTATTACACTCCGTTCAACTTCGTTATTGGTTATAATGTAAAACTCTAACCCACTATCGGACTGGAAATCGGCTGCGCAGGCGAAAGCTTTGCCCGCGCAGCTAGTTGTGTGGGGCGACTTAGCGGAAAATTGATTTTTTTAAAGTATTAATTCTGGGAGGATACATGGGTTTTGTTATTGCGTTGATTATGGCTGTCGTTTTCGTATCCGGCTGTGGCTTTAGCGAATCTGGCGGACCGATCAAGGACAGCAATGTACCAGCTCAATACCAGGTCACAGATGACTATGGCAATATCATTACTTTCTCCACAAAGCCGGTGCGAATTTGCGCACTGACACTCAGTCTGGAAGAAGTATTAATTGATTTAGTGGGGACAGAACGCATAGCAGCGGTTTCCCGGGCGGCAGATGACGCAAGAATATCGTTGATTGCGGATATGGCAAAGCAAATTCCGCGTAAGCTTCCATCTCCGATCAATGTTGAAGGGATTTTGGGGTTGCAGCCGGACCTTGTTATTGTTCAGGATAATATGGATACTGCTTTTATCCAGACACTAACGGATACAGGCTTAAGGGTTTATATTGCTAAAGTGCCAACAACCGTATCCGCAATACGCCAACGGGTTTTACAACTTGCCGATGTGGTAGGGGAAAAGCAAAAAGGCGAACAAATTATTCAAGAAATGGACAGGAAACTCAGCTACGTCAAAAGCATAATTGATCAAATACCGGCAGCAGGGAAAAAAGTCGTGATGGGCTACTCTTTATTGGGTGTATTTGGCAGCCAGGAAGGGCTGTTTCATGATATTTGTGTCAATGCGGGCGTTGTCAATGGCGCCGCGCTGGCCGGGTTGAGTAGGGGAGATCATCTGAGTAAAGAAAAAATTATTGAAACGAATCCGGATATTTTTATCTTTCCCAGTTATAGCTCAACACAAAAAGGTGATGTGGACGCCTTGCGGGAGTCTGTTATCCATGACCCGGCTTTGCAAAGCGTAAAAGCGATACGTAACAACGATATGATCATTATTAAAGACCGTTATCGCTATTCCGCATCACAGTATGTCGGCGACGCGGTTTTGGCAATCGCGCAAAAATCATATCCGGAGCATTTTAAGGAGGGGATGAAGCAGTGAAAAAAATCGCTTTTTATGGCAAGGGCGGGATTGGCAAATCCACTACCGCGGCGAATGTTTCAGCCGCCTTCAGCCAGATGGGAAAAAAGGTCTGCCAGATAGGCTGTGATCCGAAGAATGATTCTACCCGCCTGCTGCTCGGCGGCATCTGCCGGCAGACCGTGCTTGATTTTGTCAGAGACTATGATGAAGCCGACTTGTCGGCAGACAAGATCGTACATACCGGCTTTAATGGCATCAAATGTGTGGAAGCAGGCGGCCCGGAGCCGGGGGTTGGCTGTGCGGGACGCGGCATCATCGTAGCGCTGGAGAAGCTGAAAAAGCTGGAGACGCTGGAGGATGAAGACGTCATCCTCTATGATGTGCTCGGCGACGTGGTATGCGGCGGTTCTGCCGTACCGATACGCGA
>POVV01000775.1_pt1 | contig 16592 bp, 16 predicted proteins | sample 1560271 | NCBI WGS metagenome assembly POVV01 (sample SAMN08337232, study PRJNA429181) | Bioreactor metagenome, whole genome shotgun sequencing project. | biome: cows' rumen and soil; feature: anaerobic; isolation source: anaerobic chemostat enrichment culture, galacturonate as sole carbon... | reverse complement strand
AAAGTCACATACACCATATGCGGTATTTCCCGGGTAGTCTCGGTGCCGGCTACCACGGCTTTAATCTTGGCGCCTGCCGAAATACCGGCAATCGTTCTGTTAATATGGGCGGCACCGACATCAATCTTGCCGGCGACTACTGATGCAACCAACTGTGGCGACGGTACCTTCCCCACGTATTCAAGCTGAATGCCTTCTTCGGCAAAATAGCCTAGTTCTTCCGCAATCATATAGATATCCGGCCGGGTTATATCGCCGGGGCTGGGAACTCTTATGATATCAGGCTGCTTACCTGAGCCGGCGGTCGGTTGCGTCTCCTGCTTGTTTGAGCAGCCAAACACAGCTAGTGACAGTGCCAAAAGCATGATACTAATAATCATCATTGTTTGCCGATTACATTTTAACTGAGTTTTCATTTCAACGCCCCCATATGTGTTTGCTTGCCTGCTGTTATTAACTGGCCGAAGCTGATAATTCTTCTTTTTCAGCACTTGCCAGTGCCAGATTTTTTTGCGCAATGACGGCTCCGCCCAGCGCCCCGGCATAAATGGTATCCAGTCTGACTTCACTGATGGAATGGCCTAATACTGCTTCTACCGCCTTTTTCATGCCGGCATTATTGGATACCCCGCCGGTAAATACTAAATCCGGCTCCAGGCCAATCCGGTTAAATAGGTTGCGAATGCGGCGGGCGGTGGCAATATGAATACCGGCGGCAATATCGGCCCGCTTTTCGCCTTTGGCTTTCAGCGAGATAACTTCCGATTCGGCAAATACTACACACTGGCTGCTGATATCTGACGGTTTGGTGGCTTTGAGCGCTTCGTGCCCCAATTCCTCTGTTGTCAGATCCAGCAGCTGGGCTACTTTTTCCAAAAACCGGCCGGTACCGGCGGCACATTTGTCATTCATAATGAACTCCACGACTTTGCCGTTTTTGGGGTCTACCCGGATAGCCTTTGAGTCTTGTCCGCCAATGTCGACAATAGACCGTACATTGGCATTAAGCACATGAGCCCCCATGGCATGGCAAGAGATTTCTGTGACAATTTTGTTGGGAATATCACCAAAATTTAGCGATATCCGGCCATATCCTGTACCGACAATATACTGAATATCCGAGTGTTTCAAGCCGGTCTGTTTCAGTAAAACAGCAAACAGTTTATCGGCAGTTTGCTGGGTAAATACAGCAGTCGGTGTAATGGCGGTGTACAGCTTGCCTTCAGCAAGCAAGACAGCTTTGCCGGTACGGGAACCAATGTCCATCCCAATAACTACATCATTGGTAAAAGTAGAAACCAGTTTTTTATCAATAACATCCACTATCTTTGTCATTTTTGTTCACTCCTTCTATTTTCCGGCATTATCCTTACGCTGATTGGGAATTTTTCCGTCCTGCCGGGGTGGTAACGCCGCCTCTTTCACCCAATACCTCGATAAAGGCTTCCAGTCTGGTTTTGAGCTGTCCCTGATCACTGGCCGAATAGTCTATCGGCACTTCCAAAACCGGTATGCCGAGTTTTTGATAATGCCGGAAAAACTCGTGCTTGATCTGACCATAGCACGGGCAGAATTTGAGATACACATAGAGAATCCCGTCTGCCTTATACTCCTGTGCCAAATCACCGGAAATGACAACTCTTTCCTGCAGCGGTTTCATCCGGGTGCAAGGCGATTGGTCCAGATACCCTTCGGCTAAGGCCTGATAGGGGTCCCCTGCCTCGCTAATCTGGAAACTTACATTGCGGGAGCCGGTGCAATGGTCTTCGATGACTACCCTTGCCCCTACGGTATCTTCGATGAGTTCCAGGAGGCGCCGGTCGCCGTCGGCTACAATCCCCCCCGCCATCATCAGCCTGATGGGTTTCGCCCCTTGGTCAGGCACGGCGGACAGGGTGTCATACAGCTCCTGGTACAAAATCAGCAGTTCTTCAGGCGGTAAGTAGTAATAGGCTTTGATCAGATCCAGGAAATCCTTGCCTTTGAGCGGCGGGTTATCCCGTTTGCGCAAATCCGAAATTTGCTTTAATACCGCCCGCACTTGGTTATAGATTTTAATTTGTTCCCGCACTTCTTCCTCGGTTATGGTATGGCCGGACAGTTTTTCCAGATCTTCCTTGAAGTTTAAAATCTCGGTCCGGTAATATCCCCGCGAGGACTCTTTATGCCGCAGCCGGGGCAGGATGTAGATATCGGCCGGTGTAAAGAAGTCCCCGATGGCTTCGCCTACCTTTTTTATGCAGTCGCAGGTATAGAAGGTATACACTTTATCCAGCGATTTATATAATGGGTCCCCTTCTTTGAATGCTCCCAGAATGCTTTTGGTGAAATCGCAGAATACGCTTTGGGTGATTTGCTCGCCACTGGCAACCACTTCGGTGTTGCCCATCTTAAACAGTCTTACTTGATTCACACCGGCCGCATTAATGAGTTCCAGCGGTGTATAAGTGCACAGATAGCCCACTTTCTTTTTCCCGTCGGCACCGGTAATAATGGTCTCCTGCTGCTTGGCTATCCGGTTTTCCAGTTCAGTCAGCTCCAGCGAAAAACCGCTGCCGCTTTCCTGACTGCCGCACCCTCCTGCCGCCAGATAATTCTGCGCATGTACAGCGGCCCCCAGGGCACCGGCATAAATGGCGTCCAGTTTAAATTCGCTGATAGGATGTTCCAGCAGATCTTCAATGGCTTTTTTCATGCCGACATTGTTAGAAACACCACCGGAAAAAGCCAGCCCCGGTTCAAGTCCGATACGGCTTAACAGGTTGCGCACCCGCCGGGCGGTAGCCAGGTGAATACCGGCGGCAATGTCTTCCTGCGTAGCGCCTTTGGCTCTGAGTGAGATTACTTCCGATTCGGCAAACACCACGCACTGACTGCTGATTTCTGACGGCTTAGCGGCTTCAAGTGCAACCTTTCCCAGCTCACTTAAATCCAGGTCTAAGAGCTGAGCTACTTTTTCCAGGAAGCGGCCGGTACCGGCGGCACATTTGTCGTTCATGACGAATTCTACCACCCGGCCTGTTTCCGGATCGACTTTAATGCCCTTGGAATCCTGGCCGCCAATATCAATAATGGTTTTAATCCCGGCATTAAGGTAATGCGCTCCCATGGCATGGCAGGAAATCTCGGTCACAATCTGATGGGGTATTTCCGGGAAATGCATAGCTACCCGGCCATAGCCGGTACCGACAATATAGCTGATATCCGCCCGTTTCAGGCCGGATACCTCCAGCAATTCCGCCAATAGTTCATCCGAGGTTTCCTGCATGTCGATGCCGGTGGGGGTTTGGGCAGTAAATAATTCACCACCGGTAAACAATACCGCCTTACCTGTCCTTGAGCCAATATCGATTCCCACCACCGTGGCTCCGGTAATAGCGGGAATTAGGGTTTGATCAATTACTTCCTCTATTTTCATAGGTATTCGCTCCTTCATTTTATTGGTTGCTGTCCAAAGCCGGCATTTCTTCGCCATTAGGCAGTTTCCGCCGTGCCTTTCCAGCGGGTAAGATAGCTTTCCAGGGTTACAATCAGATAGTTGACCGACATCCCCAGCATCATTAGTACCAAAATGCCGGCATACATTTTTTCCGGCTGATATTTGTGCTGGGCATCAAAGATTAAAAAACCTAGTCCGGCACTGGCACCCAGCATTTCTGCCGCCACTAATATAATGAGCGAGCGGGTGGCGCTGATTCTGAGTCCGGTAAGAATGGACGGTACGGCTGCCGGTAATATAACATGAATAAACAAACCCAGCCGGGACATAGCCATGGAGCGTGCCGCCTTTACCAGCAAAGGATCAACGGTTTTAACTCCCTCGATAGTATTAATCAAAATCGGCCAGATAGAGCCCCAAAATATAATACCGATTTTAGATACTTCGCCTAGTCCAAAAACCAGGATAAATACCGGATACAACGCCAGTGTCGCCGTATTCCGGCAGATTTGCATCAACGGGTCGACAATTTTTTCTACCCGTTTAAACCATCCCATAAAAATCCCCAGCGGAATGGCCAGGCTAACTGCTACAAAAAATCCCATAAGTGAGCGTTGAAAACTTGCCAGCGCATGGGTAAGCAATTCACCTGATAAGATAAGTTCCAGCAGCCCTTGAATAACAGCACTAAAGGTGGGTAAGCTGCGCGGATCAATCACTCCTGTTGCTGGCAATACCTGCCATATCGCAACAATAAAGCCAATAGCAATTACCCTTTTCAGGATTTTCCACCCTTTTTCCCGGTATGCATTTACCATGATTTCACCTCCTTTTTTCTCTGCAACCGCTGGCTTAACTTGCGCTTCGCCAACCCACCACCTGTCTGCCAAAAGCGCCGACAGGGTGAAAGCCAGCCTCATTCATTAGCCACTTTTTCTTTCCAGCCTGTCAGGCGTTTCTCTAAGGCGACCAGCAAATAATTGACGGTAACACCGAAAAGCGACATGGTGATGATCCCCGCATACATCTCGGGTACCGCATACCGTTCTTCAAAGTAAAAAATCATAAATCCCAGGCCTGCATTAGCGCCAATCATTTCGGCGGCCACCAATACTAAAATCGAACTGGCCGCACTCAGTCTGACACCGGTTAATATTGAGGGCAGCGCTGCCGGTGCAATTACCTTATATAGCAGCGTCAGCTTAGATACGCCCATAGAACGGGCTGCCTTGACCAAAAGCGGATCGGTATTTTTTACTCCGGAAATAGTATTAAGCAGAGACGGCCAGATGGTTCCCCAGATAATAATGGCCATTTTAGAAACCTCCCCAATGCCAAAAAGCAATAAAAAGACCGGATATAGAGCCAATACGGAAGAATTACGGCAAGCCTGCACCAAAGGATCTACCACTTCCTCCAGCTTGCTATACCATCCCATGAAAATTCCCAGGGGAATGGCTATCCCGATGCCAATAAAAAAACCGGCAGCCGAGCGAGTGATACTAATGGAAAAATGTTTAAAAATTTCTCCGGACATAACTAAATTAAACAAACTTTGGATTACCTCACTAAAGGGCGGCAGAAGAAATGGATCAATAAGTTCCAGGCGAGGGGTAAGTTCCCAGATAAGCACCACCAGGACAATACCCATGGCTTTTTCCAATATGTTTACTACTGGCGCAAGCGGTATTCTGGAAAACCAGCCTGGCTTGGGCTTCGCCTCCCATTTAGCCCGATACGCTCTGCGGAAATTACTAACTACATATTCAATCATCCAAACCACACCTCCTTAAAATGAACTTTACCTGCTATTTGCTATAGCAATAGCATAAAATAAAAAGCTGAAAACGCGTATTTGCGTCTCCAGCTTATTAACCGGTCAACTTATCCATGTGTTTCCTTATACTATTTTCAACACCATACGGGATTGGCCAACCTAATGCTATTAGGCATTCGGTTACCCGTCTCTTTTCTAAAAATATAAAAGGCCAAAGTTCATGTCATGAACTTTGGCCTTCAGTTTGCTATCTGATCAGCGCCAAACTTATAATGGCCTCAGAAACGAGGAGTGCCATATCTGTGGAACCAATACTAACATATTGTTCCAGCTGTGTCAATAGATAAAATGTTATCTTGGTAATTATTTGTTCTGCTCAAAAAGAAGCTCATCTTTTCAGACTGGAATGTCTTGCTCCGGCTCAAGCACAGGCACAGCCACCTGAACGGTATCAGGATACTTCAAACCGGCACCGGTATTGAGCAGGACCACCTTCTCACCGGGTTTAATCCAGCCGCTCTCACGCAGTTTTTTTGCGGCGGTATAGTTTGCCGCACCTTCCGGGCAAACAAACGCCCCTTCCGCCGCTGCCAATTCGGCCTGATCTTTGAGTATGGCTTCATCAGTAACCGCAACCGCACAGCCGTTGGTCTGATAGATGGCATCAAGAACCAGAAAATCCCCCAGGGCTTTGGGTACTGTAATGCCGAAAGCAACGGTTGACGCGTTATTCCAGAATTCGGATGCCGTCTTTTTCTCTTCCCAGGCTTTAACGATCGGCGCACACCCCTCTGCCTGAACAGCCACCATCCGGGGCATTTTGTTGCCAATCCAGCCAAGCTGCTGCAATTCGCGAAAGGCTTTATAGATGCCAATCAGGCCAACACCGCCACCGGTTGGGTACAAGATAACGTCAGGCACTTCCCAGTTTAGCTGCTCGGCAATCTCCAGGCCCATGGTCTTTTTGCCTTCAATACGATACGGTTCTTTCAGGGTGGAAGCATCCATACAGCCTAATTTCGCCACAGCCCGGCCGACAATTTTACCGGCATCGCTGATTAATCCGTTTACTAAATATAACTTGGCACCGGCAATGGCGCATTCATTGCGGGTAATTGCGGGGGCATCCACCGGCATAACAATATACGCATCAATATCCGCCTTGGCCGAATAGATAGCCCAGGAAGCGCCGGCATTGCCATTTGTTGGCATCGCCAGAGATTTTACTCCCAGCTCCTTGGCACGCGAAATACCTACCGCGGCACCACGGGATTTGAAGGTACCGCTGGGAATAATGCCCTCATCTTTCAAATAGAGTTCAACGCCCAGCTTTTTGCTCAGCTTATCAAGCACAAGCAGCGGGGTCATTCCCTCGCCGAGAGTCACTTTATGCTGATCATCAACCAGCGGCAGCAGTTCACGATACCGCCATAAATCCGGCTTGCGGCTGACTAAGTCTTCTTTTTTAAAATTTGCTTTTACCTTGTTTAAATCATATCTGACTAATAGCGGTGCACCGCATTCAGGGCACAACTGAGTAATTTTATGGGGATCATGTTTAGCATTACATTTAGGGCATTCCAGATGAGACATATACATTACTACACCAACTCCTTCTAACTTTAAGACAATTAACGGCCTTTAACCGGGCTGCGGACAAGCTTGCTGCGAATATACTTTCCTCTTTTACCATACGATACCAATGCTTTATCAACCGGCCCGGTGATTGCCAAAGCAAACACTCCTTTTGCCAGCAGTTCCACTTCGGCCTGCGGGCCAATGCGGGCGATGAGTACCGCCTCAATATCGTCAAGCAGCTCAACAGCATAACCGGCAATATGCTTATGATCAGTTTGTATTGCCGGCAAAACCTCCCGGCGTTCAAGCAAATGGTATGTTCCTTGCTCATTTACCTCATAAATCCAAAACTCTTTTGCCCTGCCAAAATGCTCATTGATGCTTACCCCATCGGTACTGGCAACCGCTACTTTGGCCATGTTTTATCACCCCGCGCTTTATTTAGCAGTAAGTCTAAAAAACATAAAAAGACAGATCTTTCCTCAAGGGAAAAATCTGTCTCCGGTTTATCCAGTCAACAAATAGTCACTTATATTTTGTATTTATTGTAGACCGAAATGCAGAGGATGTCAATGTAAAAATACCCTTGACATACACTTTTAGTTGGGCTATACTTTTAAAAAAATACATATATGTGCTGATCAGATATACTGAAGGCCAAAGTTTCTTTATTTTTAAAGGAACTTGGTCTTTTTTTGTTTGGCAGACAAGTAACGCGAAACAGAAAAGAGTGGTACATTCATGAATATTAATTGGGAATTCATCATCAGCAGTCTGCCATTATATGAAAAGGCGGCCTGGCTAACCCTAAAGTTGGCTTTCGCCGGGATAGCCGCCTCTTTATTCATTGGGCTGCTTTGCAGTATTGTCTTATATTATAAGACCAAAGGACTGGAACCATTGGTGCGGGCTTATATAGAGGTTTCCCGTAATACTCCATTGCTCATTCAATTATTTTTCTTGTACTACGGAGTAACAAAACTAGGGTTTATGCTGAGCGAACAGACTTGCGCCATTGTCGGCCTGTCGTTTTTGGGGGGCAGTTATATGGCCGAAGCATTTCGCGCCGGCATCCAATCGGTAAGCAAGTCACAAATTGAATCAGGCCTTAGTATCGGGCTTTCCAATATGCAGCTCATCCGCTATGTCATTTTGCCGCAGGCATTTTCGGTAACCCTGCCCTCCTTGGGCGCAAACTGTATATTTTTATTAAAAGAAACCTCGATTGTCGGCGTCATCGCCATACCGGAGCTTATGCACTTAACGCAGGATCTGATCGGAATGTATTATCAGACCTTCGAATCACTGCTAATGCTGATCGTGGCTTATCTCATTCTGCTGCTGCCGTTATCTGTTTTTTTGTCCTGGCTGGAAAGGAGAGTACGTTATGCTGAATTCGGGAATTGAAGTTCTTTTTGAAGGAATTAATATGCAACGCTTGTTCGGCGGTTTATTAATAACAGCCCGGATTGCGTTTATCTCCATTATCCTTGGCTCGTTTTTCGGGATAATCCTTGGTTTAGTCCGGACATCAAAATCAAATATTATCCGCTGGCTATGCCGGCTGTATCTGGAAGTCTTTCGGATCATACCCATTCTGGTCTGGCTGTTCATCGTTTATTTCGGCGTTACCGTTTTACTGGATATCCATTTAGACGGTGAGCTGGTTGCCGTTCTGGTATTCAGCCTGTGGGGCGCTGCCGAAATGAGTGACATTGTGCGAGGCGCTTTGGAATCTTTGCCAAAACATCAAATCGAATCAGGCAAGGCGCTTGGCCTTAGTTTCTGGGGACTTTACCGCTATGTGCTAATACCGCAAGCCGTACGGCGTCTGCTGCCTGGTGCGATGAATTTATCGACAAGAATGATCAAAACCACTTCGCTGGTCGTGATGATTGGTGTTATTGATGTCGTGAAAGTTGGGCAGCAGATTATTGAAAGGTCACTTTTACAAGCACCTACCGCTTCCTTCTGGGTATATGGTTTCATTTTCTTGCTGTACTTCATTATTTGCTATCCTTTGTCGAGATTATCCAAAAAATTAGAAACCAAATGGGAAAGTTAGGGGTGCATTATTATCAAAGAAACTACTCAGGCTTTGCTTGAAATAAAGGGATTGCATAAGACTTACGATAACCAGGTAACGGTATTGGACAATATTGATCTTACCATCCACAAAGGCGAGGTTGTTGTCATCTTAGGACCGTCAGGCTGTGGCAAGAGTACCCTGCTTAGATGTCTTAACGGCCTCGAAGCTATTCAAGGAGGTGAAATCAGGCTTTCAGGTAAGAACATTGCCGGTAAAGATGCAAATTGGCAGGAAATCCGCCAGCAAATCGGCATGGTTTTCCAAAATTATGATTTGTTTCCCCATATGACAGTTTTGGAAAACATTCTTCTCGGTCCTTTAAAAGTACAAAAAAGAGAAAAAAAGGAGGCTGTGGAACAAGCCCGGCAATTATTGGACAGAGTGGGCTTGCTTGACCGGCAGGATTCCTATCCCCGTCAGCTTTCCGGCGGACAGAAGCAGCGAATTGCCATTGTGCGCGCCTTGTGCATGAATCCCGAAATTATGCTCTTTGATGAAGTTACCGCTGCCCTTGACCCCGAGATGGTACGCGAGGTGCTGGATGTTATCTTAGGCCTTGCCAGACAGGGAATGACCATGGTCATTGTGACCCACGAGATGGGGTTTGCCAAAGCGGTAGCTGACCGGATCGTATTTATCGATGCCGGGAAAATATGTGAAACCGCCACGCCGGATGAATTCTTTTCTAATCCCAGGACCGAGCGTGCCCGGCAATTTTTAAATATATTCCAGTATTAAAATAAGGTAAAATGAAAGGATGATCTATCGTGAACGTAAGGAAAATTATTGCGTTAGTCTTCGGTACCCTATTCTTGGTCGGAATCCTGGCCGGATGCGGCTCATCTACCTCAACAGACGCTAAACAGGAAGGTACACAAACAGCCAATAAGAGCAGTGTTGAGGAAATCAAAAAACGCGGTACCATTAAAATCGGTATCTTCGGCGACAAACCTCCTTTCGGTTTTGTCGATGCCAATGGCAAAAATCAGGGCTTTGATGTATACATCGCCAAGAGACTTGCCAAGGACCTGCTAGGTGATGAAAATAAAATCGAGTTCGTATTGCTTGAGCCGGCCAGCAGGGTGGAGTATTTGCAAACCAACAAGGTTGACATTGTTTTAGCTAACTTTACCGTCACGGAAGAAAGAAAGCAAAAAGTTGATTTTGCCCACCCGTACATGAAAGTTGCCATTGGTGTGGTTTCAGCAAAAGACGCACCCATTACCTCTGTTGAGCAATTAAAAGGCAAAAAGCTGATTATTATCAAGGGTACCACTGCTGAAACCTATTTCACCAAACATCACCCGGAGGTTGAACTGTTAAAATTTGACCAGATCACCCAAGCCTTTGAAGCGCTAAAAGATAAACGCGGTGTTGCGTTGTCACAGGATAATACCTTATTATTCGCCTGGGCCAAAGAAAACGCCGGTTTTACGGTAGGCATTTCAACACTGGGCAGTCTTGATACCATTGCTCCGGCAGTGAAGAAGGGCAACAAAGACCTGCTTGACTGGATTAATAAAGACATCGAAGCCCTTGCTAAAGAAAACTTTATCCACAAAGCTTATGAGGCAACCTTAAAACCTGTTTACGGTGATTCCATTAATCCGGAAGACATTGTCATCGAAGGTGGAAAATTGTAATCCTTGCCAGCCGAAAAATAGGGGCATGTTGAAATGAAAGTTTCAACATGCCCCTTTCTCTGCCGTGAAAGGCCCTGTTTATCCGGTACTACCCACTCTAAGTGCCTGGATAAGAACGGCAGTTGCTTTAAGCTGGATTTAAACTCCACCTAAGCAACTGCCTTACTTCATTGGCTGCCACTTATTCTTTCCTGACCACCCTGCAGCTGCTGCTCATGTTTTAAAGCCGCAGCAGGGACTCAGCTGAATCTATATTTTAAATTTACTAACCGCAAGCTGCAGCTCTTGCGCCATTGCCGCAAGCGTCTGGCTGGAAACGGCCAATTCCTCCAGTACTGCCGATTGTTCTTCTATTGAGGCGGAGACGGTTTGCGCCTGACTTGCCGCTTCGTTACTTACCTGATTTATTTTATTGGTGGATTGTACTATTTGTTGACTGCCATTGACCATTTGCTGACTGGCAGCAGCTATTTGATTAACCTGACCGGCTACCTCTGTAACTAACACTAAGATATCGTTAAATACCTGCCCTGCCGAAGCCACAACCCCGGCTCCTACCTTGACTTCGTGCGTGCTGTCATTCATAGCTGACACCGTTTTATCTGTATCCCTTTGAATCTCACCAATTAAAGCGGCAATCTGTTTGGCGGCTTCCTGGGACTGTTCGGCAAGTTTCCGCACTTCCTCTGCCACAACTGCGAAACCACGGCCCTGCTCTCCCGCTCTGGCCGCCTCGATGGCAGCGTTCAAAGCTAATAAGTTTGTCTGGCCGGCAATTCCGGAGATGGCATCAACGATACTTCCTATTTCTGTAGATCTTTCACCAAGTTTAGCAAGCTCTGCGGCCGAATTAACAACCGATATTTCAATAGCGTTCATCTGATTTAGCGCATCGGCAACAGCTTTACTGCCTTGCTGCGCCGCGTCAGTAGTTTTGCTTGACCTTACCGCTGCGTCATTTGCATTGGCCGCTACCTGTTGCAGGGCAATTACAAGCTGTTCTATGACGCTGGCAGTTTCCTCAACCGCTGCACGCTGTTCCTCTGCACCACGCGCCATATCATCAATAGTGGCTGCTACCTGATTAACGGCTTGCGCAGACTGCTCGCCATTTTCTTTAAGTGTACGCGACGCCGCAGTTAATGTCCCGGCCGAAGAATTAACGTTGGCAATAAGCGTTTTCAGGCGTTCGATCATTTGGTTAAAGCCTTGCGCCAATGTACCGATTTCATCTTTGGAAGCTACCTCAACAAAATTTGTCAGATTCCCGCCGGCTATCCGTTCGGTCGCCAAAACCAAATTCCGGATGGGGCTTGTCATTTTATTAGAGATAACAACAGCAATAATACTCACGCTAATCAGTACCAGCAGGGAAATTCCACCAACAAACAGAACAACTTTATCTCTGGCAGCATTAAGTGTTTCCATATTTTTGCCGACAAACAACGCTCCCATCGGCTTATCTTCCGGCCCCATTAGCGGTTTATAGGCTGTAATATAAGGAATGCCGGCTACCGCAACTGTACCAACATACTCTTGCCTGTCCTGAAGTACCTTACCGGCAATTGCTTCATCTAATTTACTCCCTAACATTCGCTGACCGTCTCTCATAATAGTAGTGGCCACCCGCTCATCTCCTAAGAAGAGAGTTACATCTGTACCAAAAGCTTCCTTGATTCGATCAACAACAAGATCATTACTAATATAATATCCCGCGGAAATGACCCCAACAATCCGGCCAGCTTCATCTTTTACCGGAGTTCCTGCCCGGGCGGAAAACTTCACTACTGTTCCCGATTCAATAGCAGCATAGGCCACGCCTTTAAGAGCATTCTTAATATTATCCTGATTTACTACACTATCGCCTCTTTTCTGGTCATGAGTCCGGACAATTACCGTTCCTGCCTCATCGGTTATTGTGGCAAAATCGATATTGGCCCGCGATAGCAGCGGCCCCAGCTGCTCTAAAATCGTAAGTGCGTCTTTGTCTTTAATGCCTTTTATAACTCCGGGATGACTGGCCATAACAGCACCAAAATTCAGCGCGTTTTTCTGATAATCTTTTAGTGTGATGGTAAGCCCTTTCATTCCTGCCTGTACCTGTTCAGCTGCAATCGTATTATTATATTGAGTAAATAAATAAAGTGCAGGTACCAAGGTAGCCACTACAGCAAACAGAGTAAGTAATACTGCAATTAAAATTAGTTTTAACTTAATCCCGGCTTTACTCGCCTTACTAAACAAGCTGACAATATTTCTTGTTTGAAAAAACATTTTCATATGCTTACAACCCCCTTTTATAGATAACTGTCTTCCCGGAAAGCAATATTTTTACAGTTCAATATGGATATGGGTTAACGCGAAAATAAAGAAGGCTAAAGCATCGCAGCGATGGCTTCAGCCTTCAGTTTTCTGATTGGCTTCCGGCATATTTTATACGTTTGGGGAAAATACCAGATTAATTTGTTCTCGCAATACCTGGTAACGCAATGTGTCCGGAAACTCCATGTTTCGTTGACGGCCATATGTAGACTCCTCCTCTTTTAAAGATAAACAAAAAAACTGAAAGCGCAAGCGGATACTACCGCTCGGCCTTCAGTCTTCTGATCAACCTAAACTTTTATAATATATAGTATACCATGGTTTTCCAAAATATTCAACATTTACTGGCTACTGTATAAACGCTTGAAGTCTCTTTTTGATCTATATGGGTACCCTATCAGCCAGTAAATACGCCAGGGAGAATCATCCCGATTCTCCCTGTTCTGACGTTATCCAATGCCTTATACATTGTTAACCGTTACTCTTCGCATTCATCTGCCTGCTTAACTTTCTTGTCTTTGCAGGTAAGCCAGATAATTGCGACCCCCGCCAGGCTAAGCAAGCTGCCGCCAATTGTTGTGAAAAAGACTGTTTTAAGGCAAGCTCCACCATGAGTGCAAATCCCGATGACCCAGGGCAGCGGCAGGATAACAATAATAATACCTGCCAGTAAAATGACAAATCCGCTTAATGCCTGCGCCTCGGTTGTACGTAACACTAACAAGGAAACGGCCAGGATAAGTGCCAGCAGAGTCACGAGAAACTCGGCCTGGTAAGCGTAATGGCACCGCATCGGGCTGCCCGCTCCCGCTAATCCGGTGCAAATCGGTATAACTCTGGGCAGTACCAGCAGCACAAGGCTTATTAAAATAGCGCTCCAGGCCAGTGCTTTATAACCTTTCAATCCCCATCAACTCCTCAATTATTTTTCACACCCGGCAGCTGTCGCCGGCGGCAGCTGGCAGCACCGAATGGGTATGAGGGTGATGGCTGCCCGGATTATGGTCCCTGAATGGCGCTCTGTTTACCCCACTGTATAAAACTCCAAGGCCTAATAAAAATACAACCAGCGCACCAATAAAAAATCTTTCTAAGCTCATGCTTTAAGCCTCCTCTCTACACTATAAATAAAAGGCCGGAGTCCCTGACGGACTACTCCGGCCTTTAGTCAATACTAATCAACCAATCAACATTATATTTATATATAATTACTTTTTACCCGGCTATTCCCAAAAGCCGCCGGGAAAGCCTTACCGCGTCGGCGGCGTTAACAGCATAGCCATCGGCCCCGATTTTATCGGCAAAGCTCTGTGAAATGGGTCCACCGCCAACAATGACTTTATAGCTGTCTTTAAGGTTCTGAGCCTGCAGAATCTCGACAACTGCGGCCATTCCCTCCATGGTAGTGGTCATGAGTGTTGCCATGGCAATAATGTCGGCATTCACTTCTTTGGCCTTTTCCACGAAAGCCAGTGGCGCAATATCTCTGCCCAGGTCATAGACTTCGAAGCCTGATGTCTCCAGCATGATTTTTACCAGGTTCTTGCCGATGTCATGGGTATCACCTTCTACCACCCCTATAACTATTTTTCGTTTCTCACCTTGCCCGGCAACTTTGATATGTCCTTTGAGCACATCAAGTCCGGCGTACATGGCATCAGAGCATAGCAGCAATTCAGGGATAAAGTACTCCTCTTCCTCAAATAGTACTCCCGCCCGGTCCATCCCATTTGACAGACCTTTTTCAACAGCTTCATAGGCATCAAATTTCTCCGCGATAATCTCCTGTGCCACACTTACCGCCAAATTCTCATCCATATCCACAACAGCATCTGATAGTTTTCTGAATAGGTCTTCCTTATTTGCCGCCATTTCAAGCCCTCCTATGATATTTAACATTACTTAATTCCACTCGCGAAGTGTCTTCCTCTCCCCGCCCGGCACCTAAAAATGCCACTGCATTAGCTAAGGGAACGCCGGGCGGAATATCACATCCGGGCATGAGAATATAGTTAGCTCCCCGGCCGGCTTGCTGAATGCATTGTTTAGCGGCCTGCACCACTTCAGCCGCTGAGCCGTCTTTAAGCAGCAGAGGATTTACGTTGCCGGCTAACGCCGTTTGTCCTGCCAGCCGCTGTTGTGCCAGCGCCAAATCCACCTTATAATCAACAGATAATACATCAACCCCCATCAGGGGCGCCAGGCTTACACGGTCTTTAATATTGCCGCAAATATGCAAAGCGGTATACGCTCCCCTGTTCTTCAATTCTTGGTTAACCTGCTTAATGTACGGGGCGACGAACTCTTCAAAATGGCTGAGTGAAATAAGGTCTCCTGATGCAGTGGGTTCAGCAACCGATACTATGCCGGCTCCCCGGTCAATAGCCGGCGCCAGGTAGGCAATGCAAACCTCTGTCATGACTTCAAGCAAGGCATGTATACCTGCTTTGTCTTTATATAAACCTGACATTAGCTTTTCTACGCCGTAAAACTGCCCAGCCAGCGTGAACGGCCCCCAACCGGAAGTTCCGACCAGCACAGAATTACCGATTTGTCCGTTAACTTGCGAAATTATCGTGCGGATAGCGCCAATCCACTCATGACTGTCGATACGGCTCAAGTCAAGCCGGTATGCCTCCGTGACTTTGGCAAACGCCGGCTCAATCACATCAATATTTCCCTGCGGCCGGAATTTAATTCTGCCGCCAAAGATATGCGCCAGCAGGTTATGGTAGCCGGACCCCGGCCAAACAATGTCAGATTGAATGCATTGGTTAATGGCAATAATGGCAGATACACCCAGCTCCGGCTTTTCAAGCACTTCCTGCAATGTCAGACCCTTTTGTCTGAATGCCCAGGTTCCGCCGGACAGAAGTGCCGCCGGCAGCACGGACTGCTCAGACGGTGCATTGCTTTTAACCTGTAACGCATAGAGGATTCTGTCTTTAGGCAACATAGTTCCCCTCATCTCCTCCCACACTCATTACCTGCCGGCAATAATTGTGCTGATTAAATCCTCGATAAGAGTTAAACCACCATTATACCCGGTATATCCCCTGCCGATAACCGCCCGGTTGGCCACCGGAAAACTTACGCTCAGATGCCCGGCTCCCATTTCCCTGGCTAATTCCCGGTCAAGGGCGCTGCCAATAACAAAGGACGGATTGAGGGGATTGGCATATTTGCCGGCCTGAGACTGGCTCCCGGCCCAATGCTCGCGCACCGCTGCGGCAATAGCGCTGCCATCGGTGTGAAAAATCAAGTTCGGGGACAAACCGCTGTCCAGCTTGGTCAACCGGCCGGCAATGCTCGCTTGTTGTTCTTCATCCAAAATATCTGTGATACCGACAACTTCCGGCAGCCAGCCCAAATCGTCACCCAGGAAGCGGGTGAAAGCTACCGCATAGTTGGTATCGCCGATAATAACAGCATACCGTTGCAAATCCAGATCATTAAAACAATCGGTCAGCGGTTCCAATAAGCTGTAATAGCGTTTATTCTCATACTGAATAACGGCCTCTACCAGTACCGGGTCTAAGTTCAACGCCTCTCCTACCTGCCGCAAAAATGCATTGGTAGCCGCAGGCCCTACCGGCAGCGGCGTGGACAAATAAGGCGTATCATGGACCTCCTGCGCCAGCCGGGCAGCACCTAAGCCAAAAACCTCCGACACCACGATATTCAAGGCTGCGCCGCCAGCTGCGCGGATTCCGTCTACACTGTCATCTACTGTAAAAAAGCTGT
>POVV01000774.1_pt1 | contig 16601 bp, 14 predicted proteins | sample 1560271 | NCBI WGS metagenome assembly POVV01 (sample SAMN08337232, study PRJNA429181) | Bioreactor metagenome, whole genome shotgun sequencing project. | biome: cows' rumen and soil; feature: anaerobic; isolation source: anaerobic chemostat enrichment culture, galacturonate as sole carbon... | reverse complement strand
ATTCTGTTAACCAAAGGTCCATAATGATCCCTCCTACAGTAGTATGTAGTGGCACGTTGACATTTCGCTAAATAACTTGTCTGAATTTCCCTCTGCTGCGTTGTCGTCAATCGGCGTAGGCACCACTACGCCTCATTCCTCCGCCTGGCAGGCTGAAAATTCATCCGGCGTTCTTTTAACTGAAATGCCAGCGTGTCACTACACCACTAGTACTAACTTTTTTAACCTGTTTAAAGTATAGGTTACTTCCATAATCAATGTCAAGATTCGCCAATTGTCCTATCCTGCCGCTTTTGCCCGGCGCGAGTAAGGATAATTGAGTTATATGAGTTTTCAGCGGCTTTTATTCTTCGAACCGTAATCTTTCTTATGGTTACAACAAGCCTTTTGACACACAACCGGATTTTCACATATAATAATGAGACTATCGCTTAGTACTAGTTGGGAGGTGCAGACATGCTGGTCCGCTTTGGTTATGCAGCAATTGCCTTTGGCATTAAGAACGGATCTCCGGATCAAACGGTAACGCTAGAGAAGCTCAACAAGCTGGAAAAATCCGAGGCAAGGCGCGACCTGCTGCGCAAGGTTCTCAAACAAAACTTAGCGGCCACGCGCCGCATCCTGCGCTATAACCGCACCCATCAGATCCGTCTTTACCGGATAACCTCCAAGCTGGTGCCGCTGGCGACTCACCCGGCAGCGGCAGGCTGGGACTATATAGCTGAATTCAGCGAGGAATTTGCCGAGCTGGGCAGACTGGCGCGGGAGGGCAACTGCCGCCTGACTGCCCACCCCGATCACCGGACTATACTGAACAGTCCCAAGCCGGAAATATTGGCGGCAGCGCTGCGTGATCTGGATTATCATGATGCTGTGTTCCGTGCTCTCGGCTATCCGCCCGAACCGCAGCTCGTCCTCCACGCGGGTAGAATCTATAAAAATAAAAAGCAGTCATCAGACCGCTTTTGCCGCCAGTTTAGCGCTCTGCCCACCCGGATCAGGCAGCGGATCATGCTGGAAAATGATGATAAAGCCTATGCGGCCAGTGATGTGCTTGCCCTGTGCAAAACAGTCGGCGCGCCGATGCTGCTTGACGTTCATCACCATTATTGCCTGAACAATGCTGAAAAGCTGAGCAAGCTTTGGCCGGATATCGTTAGCACCTGGGGTGGTCATCTGCCGAAAATCCACATTTCCAGCCCGAAAAGCGAAAAGCATCCACGCAATCACGCCGACATGATTAACGTACAGAGCTTACTGCCGTTTCTAACAGCCGCCAGCAAGCTGGATCACGATGTGGATGTAATGGTCGAAGCCAAAGGCAAAGACCGCGCCTTATTCGCACTGCTGAACGACCTGGAACGCATACCGGGAATAAAACGGGTGGAAGAAGCGGCGATCATTATATAAAAAAGACCGTTCGAACGGTCTTTGAGAATAGAGAAACCAAGTATCGTTAACCGCAGAGTACGCAGAGGGAACGGTGAGTAAGCAGAGGGATACAGGGAACGGTTTTACCACACTTGCGTTCCTTCGTGCAGGCGCATCGCGCCGCCTTTGTGTTCTTTGTGGTTCAATCGTCCTTCCGTCACCCTCTGCGCGTTCCCTCTGTGCCCTCTGCGTACTCTGCGGTAAGACGCCCTTCCTTCCTAGCTACCCCAGTGCGCTGACTTTGATCTTCAGCACGACTTTGCGTACTTGTTCAGGCTGTTTGCTGATACAGCAGGGGCGATGGACATCAGACGGAAAGAACACAGCATAGGTGCCTGCCGGCATGACCAGTGCGATCTCATCTTTAACGGTTTTATAGAAAATAGCGTCTTTCTCTGCCAGCTTGTCTTCAGCGATTTCATTGTCGGGTGAAAGCAGCGCAAAGCCGATGGCTTCCTCACCCTGCGCAATATACTGAATATCAATATACTGTTCATGCCGTTCCGCCTTGCGTTCAGCCTTAGGCTGGGTGACGTATTCCTGCACCAGTGCGTGCATATTGTCGTCAATCTCATGCCGTCCCAATTCCATCGAGGCAAAATCAGTTGTTGCCAAATACGCCAAGCCCTGTTGCAGCACGCCGTTAACAGCGGTTTTTTCTTTTGCCAGATTGGATAAATGACCAAAGATCATATTCCTCACATCCCCTTTCCCAGTGTTTTGGCAAGCACACGTTATCAAGATACTAATTTTCCGCCACGTAATCCATCTGTCTGCTGATCTTCTCCCTGGCCTCCGGCCCTGCCAGCAGCTCACACAACGCTAATCCTAAATCAATAGCGGCAGTGACACCTCTGGCCGTGATGATCTCGCCTTCATCAACAACCCTGGCGTCACTGACTGCTGTACAATACGGACGCAGCAAATCATACGCGTTCGGATGGGTCGTCGCCTGGCGGCCTTGCAGAAAGCCGGCGGCGCCCCAAAGCAGCGAACCGGTGCAAACAGATACCTTCCGGGGACACGGAGCCGCGGTACGAATCCAGTCGATAAACAGCCGGTCTTGTACCAGCATGCGCGAGCCGAAGCCGCCGGGAATGACAACCATATCATAACCGGCCAGAGAAACACCGACCCGGTCAGGAGTAAACGCCAGCCCGGCGGAATCGGTCACCGCCGGCGTAAAGGAAACAATATCCCAGCGCAGTGACGGCATGATGCCCATGGATTGCAAGCGAGTAACCGGGTCAAATACCCCGACAAAATCCAAAGCGGTCATACCATTGTAAATAACAAAAGCAACATTCATCAGCTTCACCTTTCAGGCAGCCATTTTCCTACTAAGCAATCTCATCTTCCCATTCTGCAGGATCGGAAACGCAGGAAACCAGGATCTTATCCACCCGGGAACGGTCCATATCAAGCACCTCAAACCGCCAGCCATTCCACACAAAGAACTCTGACACGGCAGGAATCCGCTCCAGATAGGAAGTGATAAAGCCGCCTGCTGTCTGATAGTTTTCCCGTTCCTCTTCAGGCAGATCTTCCACAGCCAACAGCTCTCTAAGTTCTTCAACCGGCAGCATGCCGTCAACCAGCCAGGAGCCGTCTTCCCGCTGCACGATCATCGCTTCATCCGGTTCATCAGCCAGCGGCAGGTCTCCCACAATATGCTCCAGGATATCGTTGATCGTGATTAAACCCAGTACGCCGCCATATTCATCGATGACCAGCGCAATATGGGTTCCTGCTTTTTTAAATAGTTCGAGAATCCGCAGACCGCTCATGCTTTTCGGCACAAATACCGGGGTGCGGATGTGTTCGTCAAGCGAAAGCTCCTGACTGCAAAATGCCTGGGTCAACAGGTCTTTGGCAAAGACCACGCCGGCTACCTCGTCCAGACTGCCGCGCGCCACCGGGAAGCGGGAATGCCCGCTCCGGCGAACGATTTCATAATGGGTTGCCGTCGATTCATTTAGATCCAGCCACATGATCTGGGTACGGGGTGTCATCAGCGCACTGGCCCGCACATCATCCAGCGTGAAGATACGTTCTACCATATCCTGTTCGGCCCGTTCGAACACACCGTCCTGCGCTCCCTGTTCGAGCAGCAGGCAAACCTCTTCTTCAATTTCATCCTCATCAGGAACGGACCGGCTGGGAGCCACCCAGCCAGAAACGGCATCAGCCGCCGCAGCAGATACATGAACCAGCGGGGCAAAAATAAATGCCAGCAACCGGGCCAGCCAGGCAAACCGCATGAGCACCAGTTCCGCATGCCGGACTGCCAGACGGCTTGCCGCAAAGGCAAACGCGAGGGCAAACCCGCACAGAATCATGACAGCCAGGGCTGCCATTTGCCAAACAACCGGTTCAGTTGAAAGCCGGTGCTGGGAAAATATCAGCCAGCCTGTGGTCAGAAAAACAACGACTGCTCCCAACCGGATGGCGAGCAATACCGGTTCCGGGTTGTCGATAATCCGGAGCGCGGACTGTGCCCGGTTATCGCCTTCTTCCAGAAACTTATCTAATCGGGCTTTGCGGGCTGATCCTATCGATTGTTCCAATACAGCCAATAAACCACCTAGCACAATAAACATCGCAACAATGATCCAGTATAAACTGTCAGGCAGGGTATCTACAACCACCACTCTCCTCAATCCATTTTTTATCCTTCGCACAGCCGACCCCGCCCTCTTAGGTCGGGGATAAACAGGCTGTAGCTCGAAGTAAATTCGACTAAGCTTCAGGTGGAGTTAAAACTCCATCTGAAGCAAGTCTACATTTATCCGATCTTCTTTTATTTTGCCTTAAAATTACTAAAAACGCAATAACTGCGATATTTGATTATAGAAGAACGGAACCGCAGAGTAAACGGAGTACACAGAGGATACACGCAGACGGTGACGAGTTTAGTCCCCCTTGCTAAAGGGGGATGTCGCCCGCCGGCGACAGGGGGATTTTCGTAACCCTCTGTGTACTCTGCGTACCCTCCGCGTACTCTGCGGTAAACCGTTAATCCGTATTTTCTATTCCCGCATCAACGTAAACACCACGATTTCCGGTGGGCAATTCAAGCGGAACGGCAGCCAGTGACCGGCGCCGCTGCTGACAAAACCATAAAAATCACCCTGCCGGTATAAGCCGCGCGTATACGAAAAAGCGCCCTCAAACAACGAACGCTCGCCCCAGCCGAACTGCCCGCCATGTGTGTGTCCGGTCATGGTTAACGGGATGCCATGGCGAAAGCCGGCATCGATAAAATCAGGGTGATGAGCCATCAGAAGCCGAAAACTCCGTCTCGAGGCTCCCGCCATTGCCTGTTCCATATATTCCTCAACCAAGGCTTCCCGTTCAGCGGGATCGCGTGTCAGGGGATAATCCGCTCCCAATAAGTAAAACTGTTCATTCTCTTTGATCAAAGGGCGGTTTTCGTTGGATAATACCGGAATACCGGCGGCGGCAAAGCTGCGGCGCACAGCTGATATATCGCGGAAATATTCGTGGTTGCCTAAACATACGTAAATGCCTAACGGAATGTCTGACCGCAGTTCTGCCAGCTTGTCCAAGGCGGCAGGCAGCTGCTCCAGGTCGTCAACAATATCACCGGTTAAGAGCAGCAAATCCGGTTGTTCGTTTTGAATCAACTGCAACGCCTTGTCCCAGCGATTGAGATCAAAGAACCGTCCAAGATGCGTATCAGTCAACTGGACGACCTTCAAGCCGGAAAGCGCCGGCGGCAAATTCTCCATCTGCAGTGTCTTTCGCCGTACAACCATCCGGGCTTCGGCGTCGATCACACCGCCAAGCGCAACTGCTACCGCAAGTACCGCGCATACTCCCAAGGCCAGTCCGGTAAACGCATGACGTCTGCGCTGCAGTTCATCCTCCCTGACAACCCGCGATGCCAACCAGCATAATGGCCATGACAACAGAATCCCGGCGATGGCAATATGCCAAATGACCATCACATAAGTAAAGTATTTTAACAGTGGTTCCGCTCCGGCCAGTTGCACAACCGGTGTTCGCATCAGGAGATAAATTAGCACGGAAAGGATGGCGCCCTTGCGGAACACTTGCCGTTTCCAGCCGTCGTAACGCGGATAAAGCCGCTGAAACAGCCGGTCGGTAAGAAAATTAAGCAGAATGAGCAATAAAATCGTAATCAATTGAAAGAAGTACCAAGCTTGCGTCTTCATGAAGCGTCCTCCAGTATAAGCTGTGTCTTGTGGTAAAGATTTGACAATAACAACCCGCTTCTGCAGGAATATGGCAAACATTTCGAGAATGATTTTTTACTAGTATTTTAATTTGGGTATAGAGAGGCAAGCTATGCGCCGGTTTAGTATACGCAATAAATTAACCGCCGTTGTTTCTGTTGTTTTAACGGTTGCGTTATGCACAACAGCGTATTTTACATTCTCTTTCTTTGAAGCCCGTTATAAGGATTCTATCACAACACAGGAATTTACGCTAATCTCCGCTTTAGGAAATGAAATCGATGTCAGAATGGAAAATGCCCGGACATTGCTGCTCACCAATGCGGAATTGCTGCCGGCTGCCGATGTCAATGACCCCGATAAAATGCAGGCCTTCCTTGACGGAAGGACAGCCTTGCTCTCCTTGTTTGACAACCACTTGTTTGTTTTTTCACCGGAAGGAAAGATCATCGCCGAATCGCCATTTGTACCTGGGCGCCGCGGCCTTGATCTTTCATTTCGCGATTATATCCAAAAGACCGCTACCACCTGGCGCCCTTATATTTCAGAGCCCTATACGTCAAGCCAGATGGACCGCCAGCCGGCGATCATGTTTACCGCGCCAATCTTTGATGAAGACCAGCGGTTGGTCGCCATCTTCGCTGGCAGCATCAATTTGCTGAGGGAAAACTTCCTGGGAACTTTGGCTGAAACAAAAATCGGTGAAACAGGCTATGTCTATTTGTATGACAGGAATCGAACCATCATTATGCATCCCTGCCGCGAGCGGATTCTGCAACAAGATGTTCCGGTGGGCTCGAATCATCTGTTTGACAGAGCCATCCTGGGCTATGAGGGCTCCGGGGAAACAGTCAATTCACGCGGCTTAGCCATTCTCGCCAGCTTTAAACAGTTGCAGACTAAAGGCTGGATTCTCGCGGCCAACCACCCGCTGGAAGAATTGTACGCACCGGTTGCGCAAATTAGGAACTATTTTCTGTTCATTTCGCTGGTCATTCTCGCGATCACGCTGGCAGTGATCCGTACCAGCCTGAAGGTTTTAATCGATCCGCTCAGCCGGTTTACTCAGCATGTGCGGACAATACCGCAAAAGACCGGCGCCGACCGTGTAAGTACAGTGGAAACAACTGATGAAATCAGCGACTTATCCCACGCCTTTAACCAAATGATCCACGAGCTGGATCAGCAAAAACTGGCGTTGACGCATAGTGAAAGCAAATATCGCGGCGTGTTCGAAGCAGCCCAGGACGCTATCTTTATTGAAACACTGGATGGTGATATCATTGATGCCAACCCGGCCGCTTGCAAGCTGCTGCAATACAGTCGCGAGGAATTAATCGGAATGAATATCTCACAACTGCTGCCAGACACGGTGACAGAGTCGCCTGCTGAGCGGATGCAGCAGATACTGGGCAAAAAAACGACACCCTATCTATCGGAAAATCTGCGCAAGGATGGCAGCACAATTCCCATTGAATTAACCGCCCGGCAATATCAGACCGCCGACCAGGCCTATGTGGCCGTCATCTCCCGCGATATCAGCGAACGCAAGCAGATGGAACAGGACATGCTGTATTTGAGCCAGCACGATGCATTGACCGGCCTGTATGACCGCGCTTTCTTTGAAGTGGAAATTATGCGTCTCAGCGACAAGCGGTATGCACCAGTGGGTGTAATCATCTGCGATATCGACGGACTCAAGCTCATCAATGACGCGCTCGGGCACCGCGCAGGCGATACGCTCATCAGCAAAGCAGCCGGACTTGTCAAAAGCTGTTTCCAGGAAACTGACGTCATTGCCCGCATTGGCGGCGATGAATTCGCCATCCTGCTGCCCAATTGTTCTCCGGCTATGCTGGAAAGCGCCTGCCAACGGATTAATGATGCGGTATTTGAATACAATCTGCTGCACTCGGCACTGCCGTTAAGCATCTCTGTCGGGTACTCGATCGATAATGCAGAGACTGCTGGCAACCTGAATAATCTCTTTCGCAACGCGGATGATCATATGTACCGCGAAAAGCTGCTCAATAGCCAGATGGCACGGCATTCACTGTTTCAATCGATTCTGCGCGCGGCGGATGCCAAGGATCTGCGTACCGGCGGCCATAGCGAGCGGATAAAACTATTGTCGGAAAAACTGGCCCGCCGCCTGGAGCTTCCTCCCCACCGTATCGCCTTCTTACACCGGCTGGCGCAGTATCATGACATCGGCAAGGTCTGCATTGCCGACACCACTCTGCTGAAGCCGGAGCAGTTGACCTCGGATGAGTGCAACCAGATCCAGCGTCATCCCGACATCGGACGACGGATTGCCCAGTCAATACCGGAGTTAGCGGACATTGCCGACTTGATTTGGAAACACCACGAACGCTGGGATGGGACAGGCTATCCTCTGGGACTGAAAGCGGAAGAGATCCCTCTCGAATGCCGGATTCTGAGCATCACGGAAGCTTATGTCGCTATGCTCAATGACCGGCCGTTCCGCCCGGCCATGAGCGAAGCAGCCGCCAAAGCCGAGCTCCAGCGCTGCGCCGGCAGCCAGTTCGACCCCAACCTGGTCACAGAGTTCCTGGTAATACTCGACGAGTTATAAAAAGAGCTGTTGCAAGTAAGAAAAACCACGAAGAGGACGGTTATAAACCGCCAAAACGCCAAGCGCGCGATGCGCGCCGCCAAAAAGAACTGATACACATGTTATGTGTACATCTTGGTTCGTTCCTTTTGGTGCCGGCGCATTGCGCCGGTGGCGTTTTGGCGGTTTAAAATAACCTCTCCCGTTAGGTTTTCCTACTTAAGTCAACAGCCCTTTTTTCTATAACCCGATCTGTTTAATCACCACATACACCGCCGCACTAGCCATAGCGCTGAAGGGAATGGTGATGAACCAGGCAAATACCATGCTGCGGGCTACGCCCCACCGAACGGCCGACACCCGTTTCACCGCACCCACGCCCATGATCGAGCCAGCAACAACATGCGTGGTGCTGACCGGCAAATGCAGAAAGGTGGCAATGGCAACAACCACTGCACCGTTTAGCTCAGAGGCAAAGCCGTGAATCGGTTCCAGCTTGGTAATCCTGCTGCCCACCGTTTTAATAATCTTCCAGCCGCCGAAAGACGTTCCCAGACCCATGGCGGCCGCACAGGCAAACTTAACCCAGCCGGGCACGTCAAAGCTCTCAATCTGACCGGCGCTTAATAAGGCCAGTGTGATAATCCCCATTGCTTTTTGCGCGTCATTGGAGCCGTGAGAGAATGACATCAATCCCACGGAAAGCAATTGAATCCGTTTAAAGCCGATATTGACCAGGCTGGGTGAGAGCCTGCCAAATACCCATAACAGCAGCAGCATAACGAAAAAGCCGCTTACCATAGCAATAACCGGCGATAAAATCAGCGATAACACGATCCGCTCAATGCCGCCCCAATTGAGTCCGGCAAAGCCTTTGCTGATAGTCACAGCACCAATAATGCCGCCAATCAAGGCATGTGAGGAACTGCTCGGGATTCCCCACCACCATGTCGCCAGGTTCCAGATGATCGCGCCCAGCAAGGCCGCGGAAATCACCTGCTGATCAACCATACTGGGCGACATGACAATATCGCCGCCAATCGTCTTGGCTACCCCTGTACTTAACATCGCACCGGCAAAATTCAGGATCGCCGCCATCGCCACCGCTATACTCGGGTTCAGGGCGCGGGTTGTGACCGCTGTGGCGATAGCGTTCGCCGTATCATGGAACCCGTTGATGAAATCGAATAGTAAAGCTAAAAAAATAACGAGATACAAAAGACTTAAATCAGGCATACTTTAGCAGGACCCCTTTTAGCAAGTCTGCCACATCTTCACAAATATCCAGGATTTCTTCCATCTGTGTCAGGATCTCTTTCCACTTAATGACTTCCAGCGGATCGGCGCCTTTACGGAATAAGCGGGCGACTTCCTGCCGGTACAGCTTATCGCCTTTTGACTCCAGCTTTTCGATCCGGCTGCAGCGCGCCTCCAGCTTCAGACGGTATTTGCGGATTTCAGGCAAATAATTGCACGCCTTGTCCACCTGTTTAGCGCTTTTAGTGATCAGTTCGCCTAACTCCTTGACACCATCGGACGCTTTGCCCGCGTCATACAAATGGAGTCGTTCGACAACGCCCTGGATACCATCCACAACGTCATCCAATTTGTTGGCCAGGGCATAAATATCCTCCCGGTCAATCGGCGTGATAAAGGTCTTGTTCAGGCGGGTCAATATCTTTTCGGTAATGTCGTCAGCCTGATGCTCATAGTCATCCATGGTTTTCATAATGGTTTCGACCTTATCCGGATTACGCAGCGCCGATTCCAGTGTATCGGCTGAAAGTTGAATGACTTTAGTCATTTCAGAAACATATTCAAAAAATTTTTCATCGCCTGGTTTTAATTGAAAGGCCATTGGCTGCCTCCTCTAACGGAATTCTTTATTAGAGTACCCGCCCTCCTTGTCGCAAATACAAGCTGACGGTATTTTAAAGCAAGACTGGCTTCAGGTGGAGTTTGTCACTTCATCCGGAGCATATCCGCATGTATTATTAAAGAATAGAACCGGCCCGCATGGCAAAAGCTATGCAGAGAATAATCAAATCAAGGAGCCTGTTCATGCAAGTGAAAACCGGAGCGGAAATCGTCAAACTGCATCAGGAGTACCAGTCAAGAATCGCCGAGCTTGAGCTTTGCATCGACAAGGTGGCCGGTCATGACTATGTCAAACGGGTGCTGGAGGAGCAAATCGCCGATCTCCGCCAGGCGCTGCAAAGACTGGAAAGCAGCCGGTTTCAGGCGCTGGAGCCTGTTAATATTGTCAAATCCATGTTGGGCGGCGTATCTGACAAAATGCAACAGTAAGAGCGCATGTGATCAGACCGCAGGACTCGACAGGGATTGACGTTTTTCTCACTATATGGACAAAGAAAACATCTGCCAGAAAACTAACGGCAGATTTCTTTTTTTACCGGGTTAGGCAAAGACAATTTCCTCGGGTGACATCCGGGAGATAGCCGCCAGTGACTCAATGCGGACACCCTTTGCCCGCAGCGAATCGCCGCCTCCCTGAAAGCGTTTTTCAATAATAATGCCTGCGCCCGCTAATCTGGCTCCGGCTTGCTGGACAATATTCACCAACCCGTTCATGGCCTCGCCATGAGCCAGAAAGTCATCCACAATCAGCACAACGTCATCTTTGCCCAGATAGCGTGCCGACACGGTAATACTGACCGCCTCTTGACGGGTAAAGGAATAGACGTCCGCTGTATAGACAGAATCATTCTGCGTCGTCGCGCGGCTTTTTTTCGCAAACACCAGCGGCGCATTCAGCGCCAGTCCCACTGCCATCGCCACGGCAATGCCTGAAGCCTCAACAGTCAGGATACGCGTCACACCCTCGTCAGCAAACCGGGAAGCAATCTCCTGTCCCATACGCATGACAAAGGCCGGATCAATTTGATGATTTAAAAACGAATCGACTTTTAGCACCTGACTGCCGATAACAACCCCATCGGCCAGAATGCGCTCATGAAGTTCCTGCATGATTCTCTCCTATTTCTGTTGGAATAAAGGGGTGATTTTAACCACAAAGGACACAAAGACGGCGCGATACGCGCCTACACGAAGAACACAACAGGCGCACAGCGTGCGCTTATATTTCTTTGTGCAGGCGCGCAGCGCCCTTCGTGCTCTTTGTGGTTAAAAATAGTCCCTAATTCTCGCAAGTTTTTAAAATTTTTGTCTGCTTTTCTATTTTACCGCGATTCCCTGTCATATGGCAAGCCCAAAGCTCCGGGTGAAGTTAATTTACCGCCGCGGCGCGCCACGACAACAACCAGCGCAATGATTGTAAACAGATAGGGCAGCATGGTCAGGAAGAAGGGTGATATGGTCACACCCTTGACCTGCAAATAAAAGCCCAGGGCATCGATACCGCCGAACAGGTAGGACCCGAGCATCGCCCGCAGCGGATTCCATAAAGAGAAAATAACTAAAGCGACAGCAATCCATCCGCGCCCTGCCGTCATATTCTCCAGCCAGCTCGGCGCATAGGCCAGTGACAGATAAGCGCCGCCTGCGCCGCAGAGCATGCCGCCGATGGCAACATAAACATAACGGAGCAGAAACACATTGATCCCCAGTGCATCGGCTGCGGCCGGATTCTCACCCAAGGCACGCAGATGCAGACCCGGACGGGTTTTCGTCAAAAACAACCAGAGCAGCGGCGCCAGCAAGTAGCTCAGATACACCAGCATATCATGGTTAAACAGAATCGGGCCAAGCAACGGCAGATCGCTAAGCACCGGCAACGACTGCGCGGTAAAGGGCTGAGGAACCGGCATACCGATATACGATTTACCGAGATAACCGCTCAAGCCTGTCCCAAATAAGGTTAACGCCAGGCCGCAAACCGTCTGGTTGGCACGCAGGGTAATCGTCAGGAAAGCATGAATGAGAGCAAGCAGCCCCCCTGCCACCAGCGCGGCAAGCAAGCCCAGCCAGGAATTTTCAAACGCAATGGCAGCGATAAAGCCGGCAACCGCTCCGACCAGCATGATGCCCTCAACACCCAGATTCAGAATGCCGGCCCGCTCGGTGACCAACTCGCCAAGCGCGGCGTACAAGATCGGCGTACCGGCAGTAATGGCGGCTGCCAGCACAGAAATAACAAAGCTCTGATCAACCACGCGCTACCGCTCCTCTCGTACTTTTCACAACAATCCGGTATTGGGTAAACAATTCGCCGCCAGCAACAAAAAACAGAATCGCGCCTTGCAGCATCGCTGATACCGTGGCCGAAACGCCGAAGGTTTGGATATAATAGCCGCCTACCTGCAAACCGCCGAACAGCAGGGAAACCACGCCGATCGCCAAGGGATTCATCCGGCTCAAATACGCGACAATAATCGCGGTAAAGCCATAACCGGGGCTGATGCCCGGCTGCAGGCGTCCGACGATGCCGCTGACCTCCGTCATGCCTGCCAACCCACACAGCGCGCCGCTGGCCAGCATAACCAAATAAATATTGCGCTTAATATTGATTCCCGCATAGTGGGCTGCCATCGCATTGGCGCCAATGACCCGGATTTCATAGCCCCAGCGGGATTGGCGGAATACGACCGCCAGCAGCGCGATCAGAATAACGGCAAACAGTAGCCCGGCATGAACACGCGTGTCGCCAAGCGTGGGCAGCAGTGCCGCCGGAGAAAACGGCGCGGTCAGGGGAAAATTGTGGCCCTGCGGATCACGCCACGGTCCATGTACCAGGTAACTCACCCAAAGAATGCCGATATAGTTTAACATTAAAGTAATAATAATTTCATTGACTTGCCACTTGGCCCGTAAAGCCGCTGCGATCATCGCCCACAAGCCACCTGCCAGCATTGCGGCCGCAGCCATCGCGGGCAGCAGCAGCCAGGCAGGCCAGTCGGGACAGCTCAACGCCAGCCCGCTGGCCGCAAACGCGCCCATATGCAGTTGGCCTTCACCGCCAATATTCCAGAGCTGCATGCGGAAGGCGATGGAAATGCCCAGTGCGCACAGCATCAGGGGAATCGCCTTGACGACAGTTTCCGATAAGCCGTAGGACGAACCCACCGCTCCAATGACCATCTCGCTATATACCATTAACGGATTTTGTCCGGTCAATGCGAGAAAGACCGCACAAAATCCCAGCGCCAGCACCACAGAGAGAAAGGGTATCGCCAGCGTGACTGCCGTCGATGGCGCCAGCCGTTTTTCCAGTTTAACCGCAAACGGAAACAACACCCATTTCACCTCCTTCTAAACGTACAGAGCCTGCCATCAAATGGCCGATCATCGTCAGGTCGGCTTCCTCAACAGCGAATTCGCCGACAAGCTTGCCATTAAACAATACACCTACCCGGTCAGCCAGCTTCATGATTTCTTCCAGGTCTTCCGAAATCAGCAGGATTGCCGTGCCGGCCGCCCGCAGCGAGAGCAGCAGCTTGTGCACAGCTTCAGTGGCTCCCACATCAAGCCCCCGCGCCGGATAGACCACCACCATCAGTCGGGGACGCTGGGCAATTTCTCTGGCCAGCAGCAGCTTCTGCAAATTGCCGCCTGATAGCAGCCGGACAGGCTGATGCAGGCTGGCAAGCTTCACCTTATATTGCTTGACCAGCTTAACCGCCTTTGCTTCGTTGTGCTGCTGGCGCAGCAGCCAGCGGCCCGAACATTCTGGCTGGCGGTAGCTTTTTAACAGCAGGTTGTCAATAATATTCAGGTTTGGCGCCAGTCCGACACCCAGCCGGTCTTCCGGTACATAGCTGACACCGCGGGCAATCATCGCCGACGGCTTACAGTTGGTCACCGTCTCGCCAAAGACAGCAATCGTGCCGGAATCGACCTTGCGCAGTCCGGCGATGACCTCTGCCAGCTCACGCTGTCCATTGCCGGCCACCCCTGCCAGCCCTAAAATTTCGCCTTCCCGGATGGTCAGCGATAACCCGGACAGGCCGGGCAACCCCATCGCGTTCCGGGCTGTCACATTGTCCATAGCCAGCGCGACACTGCCTGCGGCAATGTCCTGGCGGTCATATTTTTCCGCAATATCCCGCCCGACCATCAAATGAACCAACTGCTCAGTAGCAAAGTGTCCGCGCTTAAGCGCTCCGGTCACTTTGCCGCCGCGCAGCACAGTCACCCGGTCAGCCAGCTCGTGGACTTCATTCAATTTATGCGTAATAAAGACAACAGCACAGCCGCTGTTTGCCATATTCTTCAAATTCGCAAATAACTCGCAGGTTTCCTGCGGGGTCAGCACAGCTGTCGGCTCATCCATAATCAAAACCCGCGAGCCTTGATACAGAGCGCGCAGAATTTCCACCCGCTGCTTTTCGCCTACGGATAAGTAGCCCACAACCGCGTCAGGATTGACAGCCAGACCATACTTTTCACCCAGCGCGATAATCTCGGCTTTCACTGTTTTCGCAGACAACAGCATGCCGCCCTGTCCGCTCATCATCAGGTTTTCCGTCACGGTAAACGGGTCGACCAGTTTGAAATGCTGATGAATCATCCCAATACCGCAGGCAATCGCATCCCGCGGGGAGGTAAAATGGCGCACTGTCCCGTCCACGGCAATCGTACCCTCATCCGGACGGTACAATCCGGCCAGCGCCGACATCAACGTACTCTTGCCCGAACCGTTCTCGCCCAGCAGCGCATGAATTTCACCGGCATAAATGTCCAGGTCCACGTGGTCGTTTGCAACCACCCCTGGAAATGTTTTCACAATACCGCGCATCTGAATAAGCGGGTTGCTCATCTGTTTCTCTCCCCTGTTTAAAATACGTTGAGACTGTTGGAAAACTCCATCTGCGGCGCGGCTGCGACGGCATGGCAGTATTTCAACGAGTCTCTAATAGGAAAGGAAGGCCCCATTTGCGTTACCACATCTGGGGCCTTGTCACCGACTTAATGGCCGGAAGCCAGGCTCCGGCGACAGGAATTACTGTTTGGGAATCGTTCCATCCACGCCTTCGACAAACCAGTTAAAGCTCAGCATATCCGCGTCAGACATCTTTTGTCCGGCAGGGATCTTCACTTGGCCGGTCTGGTCTTTGATCGGGCCGTGGAAAACGTCAAACTCTTTGCTGATGATCTTTTTCTTCGCGTCTTCAATGAGCTTCTTAGTTTCATCACTAACCATCGGGCCGTATGGAGCGATAGCTACGACCTCATCACTAATCGGTCCCCAATATTGTTCAGGTTTCCAGGTACCCTTCTTCACGCTGTCAACCACTTTAACATAGTAAGGACCCCAGTTCCAAACAGCAGAGGTCAGGACAGCCTTAGGCGCCATTTTGCTCATGTCTGTGTTATAACCAACACCGAATTTGCCTTTTTCCTGTGCGGCTTGCATCGGTCCGGGAGTGTCCTGATGCTGAGCGATCACATCCACACCGGAGTCAAGCAGAGTGAGGGCAGCCTGTTTTTCTTTAGCCGGGTCATACCAGGTATTGGTCCAAACCACTTTGACTTTCGCATCCGGGTTTACGGAGCGTACACCCTGGGTAAAGGCGTTAATGCCGCGGACGACTTCCGGAATCGGGAAGGCCGCTACATAGCCGATGCTATTGGATTTCGTCTGTTTGCCGGCAGCGATACCGGTCAGATAACGGGCTTGGTAAATCCGGCCAAAATAGGTGCCGACATTGGGGGCGGTCTTAAAGCCGGAACAGTGAACAAACGTAATGCCAGGATATTTTTTCGCTACGTTGATCGTCGGGTCCATATAGCCAAAGCTGGTGGTGAAAATAATCTTGTTCCCCTGCTCAGCCAATTGCGTGATCACACGCTCGGAATCCGCGCCTTCAGGTACAGATTCAATAATCGTTGTTTGTACGTCAGGCATCTTTTCAACCAAATACTTGCGTCCTTCGTCATGTGAATACGTCCAGCCGGCATCGCCAACCGGTCCGATATACACAAAGGCAACTTTCAGCTTTTCCTGCTTGGGCGCTTCCGCTTTCTTCTCGCCACCGCAGCCGCTAAGCACCAGCGATACTGCCATGACCAGCGTCAAAGCGAGAATAAGAACCTTGTTCCTCATGTTTCCCTTCCACTCCCCATATACATAATAGAACTTTTTTTATTTATTCGGCTTTAATGTTCGATTCCCTGCTAACGAATCGAAAAAACAAACCGATTTTTTTATCTTTTTCAGCAAAATGCACTAAAAAACAAAGAATACCTGGTTGTGTCTTACCGCAGAGTACGCAGAGGGTACGGATATATTAAAATAAAACCCGTAACCCTCTGCGCATACCCTCTGTTTACTCCCTCATTAAACTTAAAATATCTCTAATTTTCTCTCGAAATCACAGTATTTTACTTTATCAAAGCCCCCTGGGTATGTAGAAATATTGCATATAAGTTAAAATATGGTTGACGAGTGCGCCGTT
>POVV01000773.1_pt1 | contig 16604 bp, 15 predicted proteins | sample 1560271 | NCBI WGS metagenome assembly POVV01 (sample SAMN08337232, study PRJNA429181) | Bioreactor metagenome, whole genome shotgun sequencing project. | biome: cows' rumen and soil; feature: anaerobic; isolation source: anaerobic chemostat enrichment culture, galacturonate as sole carbon... | reverse complement strand
TTTGGGTATTGAATTATCGGATCGCCTTAATCAGGAAGATCGGATTTATGAAATTTGCAATGCTCAATCCATAGGTGCCGCCATGGAAAACATGACACTTACAGCTACGGAATTAGGTTTGGGGAGTTTATGGATCTGCGATATTTACTTTGCCTATGAAGAGCTGAGCAGGTGGTTAAGCACAGAAGGTACTTTGGTCGCAGCTATGTCATTTGGACATCCAGATGAGTGTCCCAGGCCGCGGCCGCGTAAAAGCATGGAGGATATAGCCGAGTGGAGAATATAAATACAATTTAATAAAAAGATATTAAAGATAGTCACAGGACATGTCGTAGATTTATATCTTAATGGTGTAAAGGTTTAAATGACTACGACATAACAATCCATAGTGATTTGTTCATACTGTGCCTCCTTTTTGAAAACGCCTGTCGGAATTTGTACGATGGGCGTTTTCTGATTAACTTATTATATAGAAAATGACACTTATCCACAATGTTGTGGAAATAATTGTGGATTAACTGTTAATGTCTGAAAATACGACATAAAACTGCAAGTTATTACAGGTTTTCGGCCATTATTATACAAAGATCGGAAGGTGATATGGGTGGAAAACAATGAAAACCTAATCAAAGAGGATCCACCGGATGACGTATGCCAAATGGAATTGTAAAGCTTACGAAAAACTGCTATATTCCACGAAAAACAAAAGCACCGGATAGCCTTGTATTAGCAAAACCGTATCCTTGCAAAGTCCATATAGGTGATATATAATTGTAGGATCAATATAAGGAGATTTTGAGATTTCATTGATATTAATGAACTAATTTAGAGTCTTGATGAACAAAGGGCAGCGAGGAGACTAGGGTGAATAAGAGGCAGCTAAAGAAAAATATTAAAAAGGATAAATTAGATTCATGTAAGAATGGTTTTCCAGTAAGCACAATTTACCAAGTAAGCGGAAAACGTGATGAAAGTGGTATTCTATATTTATTTGAAATAAGGATGGTTCCAATGTTTGGACTTAAAAGGTTTTATGGAGGAGCAGATGTGAAAAATAAAGGTTGTGATAGCGTATCGTTATACTAGAAAGACAATTACCAAGGTCGTAGGCAGTTGATCGATATATGGGCTTTATCATTCATAATTCGCCTCATCAGAAAACACCTGTCGAATTCTTGGCAATGGGTTTGGTAAGATGAAAAAAAATATAGGAGGAACATATGGAGAAAAAGAATCTGATATTGGCACTATTTGGAGCAATTTTCATTATCGGCATAGCAATACTGATTGGCAGTACTGAACTGGGTGCTAATAATATGTCAGGCATTATGCAGATGAACGGTGGTAGCATGGATACGAATATATATTTGATCTATTTAGAGCAGTCAATTATAAAATTTAGATTTTTGGGTTCAATATTATCAATACTTAGTGGTTTAGGGATAATTAATCTGATCAGTAGTAACTTTTACAAGTCTCCCTTTAATACTTTGAATCAATAGTATAACAAAAAGTACCAAAAACCAATATCAGGATAGTTACTACCAGATCCAAGAGTTGCGAAGGCCTCAAAGTCATTTGTGTTTGACGTGCCTTGATGCGAAACAGTGCCCTTTACCTGAGTATCTAAGTTATCAAAGTTGCTATTTAGTAGATGAGCAGGCAAATTACTGAAATTTAAGAAAGTAATAATATAGTTAAAACGATCTTGTTATGGTATTATAATATTGTTGCTGATATTAAATTACTTTATAAGGAGGTTCCGAATAGATGGCTATTTTAAGTGTTGTGAATTTAATCATTTTACTCTTAATCATTGCTGGTATAGGAGTAGGCATATATGTGTTATATCTGTTAATAAAAGCATTAAAAATATACATTAAAAAGAATTCATGATATTTCAATAAGAGTATCAGCTAACTACATTTAGTTGATACTTTTATTATTGACCAAAGGAATGGGTAAGCATCCGATCACTATTTATAAAGTAGATAAACATGTTAACCGGAGCCTGCTGGCTCTTATTTTTATGCCCGAGAAAAGGAGTATTTATGAACAATATCGAAAAATTCAAATTTGGCGAAGCAGCTATATAAGTATTGCAAAGCTGTTGGCAATAGATAGGCAGTTAACCGGTATTCCTGGCCCGCCATTTTCATGAGTAAATTATATCATTTTCGTGTGAATTTCATGTGATATCGTGTTGTATTTATGGGTATTTGCATGTCTTATACAGCAAATAACTATAAATTCAAGTATTCAAAAACCCTAGTATATACAAGGCATTCTTGCATCTGCTAGGGTTTTAAAATAGTGGAAGTAATGGGGCTCGAACCCATGACCTTTCGCGTGTGAGGCGAACGCTCATCCCAGCTGAGCTATACTTCCATCACATGGAGATAGCGAGACTCGAACTCGTGACCTATGCGTTGCGAACGCATCGCTCTCCCAGCTGAGCTATATCCCCATGTTTAAATTATAGCACGAAGATTCTGAATTACAAGTATTTTTTATACAAATGAGACAAAAATCACCATATTTTATCCTGCTATCTCAGCCAGTCTATTTATTATGGGCAGATGCTGTGTGCACAGCTTCTCGCATTTGCCGCATTTGATACAGTCTCCGGCAGAGTCTTTTGATATCTGCCAGTGACCCTTCAGGCGATCATACATATCATTTCCCAACAGCTTCATGTTATAGGCATCCATGAATTTGGGGATATCGATGTCTTTTGGACAGTGCTTGCAGTAAGCACAGCCGGTGCAGAGGTCGTTGCTGATCATGCCCTTATTTTCATATTCTTCATAGATTTCAGCAGCGGGGCGCTCGGCTAAGTTTTCCACGGCTTTCACAGCATCATCGACATGTTCTTTTGTGGTGCAGCCTGCGAGTGTGATTGTAATCTCTTTGTGGGATGCCACAAAGTTTAAGGCTGCCTGTGCCACGGTAAGGTCTGTTCCTTCTGTCAGATAACGGAATGTATCTGGATTTCCCGGTATAAGACCGCCTCCTAAGGGATTCATGACTACAACGCCCATACCATTGTCATAGGCGGCTTTGATGCCGGTCTGGCGGAAACGGTAGTTGAGTGCATTGTATCCAATGAGCATTCCCTTAAATAGATTGGAAGCCACGGCAGTTTCAAGCTCGTCACCCTGCATATGTGATGAAAACACGATATTGCGGATCAGCCCTTCTGATTTGGCTTTTTCAAAGAAAGAATAAAGGATTTCCACCTGATTGGAAAAAGAATCCAGATTCAATACGCACCACAGATGATAAAAATCAAGATAATCCACTTTTAGCCGGCTTAATGTGGTTTCCAGTCTCCTTCGATAATCTGCTTCTGTGTAGCTGCCGCCTACAGTGCCTAAGTTGGTCTTTGAAGAAATATAGTAACTGTCTCTGGGCAACTGTGACAGGGCGATACCTGTGATGATCTCGCTCTTATCGTCACAGTAAAAAGGAGCAGTATCAAAGTAGTTGATGCCTTTTTCATGGGCATACAGTGCAACTTCCGCACATTTTTCAAGATTACCTGATTTGACATCATCGGAGTCATACCGCATACAGCCCATGCCGATGGCGGAGACTTTCATTTCGGTGTTTCCATACTGTTTGTAATACATATAAATACCTCCAGGTTTCGTTCAGAATGAGTGTTAAAGATAACCGAGTGATTTTAAGTGTATGTTTAATCCCGTCTCAAGGGGGGTATCAGGCAGCCGTACTCCCGCCTCCCGCAGGGCAGACAGGTCATAGATCCGATGGCACAGATGACCGCCGTACTCCGGGTGATCTTTAAGGTATCCTGTCAGCGGGATCTCCTTTATGTTCAAGTCCCTGTCAAGAAGCTGCCCAATGATCTCATAATATCTGCGGTTTTCCACTGCTTTTGGTCCCCCGATACAGAAAATGCGGTTAAAAGCACCCTGCCTGTCTGCGCAGTCGAGCATGGAGTTTGCCAGATCGTCCACAAATATGGGCTGCGTGAGATAGATTCCGCCGCCAACAAGAGATAGGGGCTCCCGGTCCAGGATGAGCTGAGGCAATTCCTTCTGCCTGCTGTGCTCCGGGTAACATCCTATGAGAAAACCGGGTCCGTAAATATGCCCGGGGCGGAACAGTGTAACCGCTAAGGAGTTGTTAAAGCTGTTGAGAAAGATATGTTCCATGCGGCGTTTGTTGCCTGCATACGTGAGTGCTTCGGGTTCGCCTTCTTCCTCGACGAAATATCCGTCTTCGTTCTGCGGCGTGTCTTTTCTTAAGGGATCATACACGGAATCCGTGGAAATCACTACCAGGCGCTTTGTTATTCCGGGAAATACATTTAAATCCTGCAAGGCATTTCTTTCGTTCATACAAATGCAGTCAAAGACGATGTCCCAGGTTGTATCCGCTTCTAAAATGGTTTTCCGGAAATTTTCAGTATCGTTTCGGTCGGCTTTTAAAAGATGGATCCCGTCACCTAAGGGCCGCTGTCCTCTGGTAACCGCCCAAACTTCATATTCATCTTCAGCAAGTGCGGCCAGACGGCCGCTTAAGCCTCCGCTTCCTCCGATAATCAGTGCTTTCTTCTTCATACGGAATCTCCTCCTTATTTGAACATCTCTATATGTTTCTTCCTCTCCTGCGGCAGCAGCTTTGAAGGCGGGATACCCTTTTTTTCTTTAAATAGTTTTGAGAAATAATAAATATCGGAAAATCCGCTTTGCAGAGCTGCATCGCCTACGTTGGCCTCACCGCTCCTCAGTATGTTTTCCGCATGGTTTAACCGCAGTGATATCAGGTACTGTTTAAATGTCATACCCAGCGCTTTTTTAAACAGATTTCCGTAGTACACCGGATGGATATGGAACAGACTGGCCATGGTATCGATACTTACATCTTCTGCAAAATGAGTGCTCATATAGCGGATGCTGTTGATGATGCGGATGTCTTTACTGCTGATCCGGTTTTCATTGAAAAGGAGATCCAGTATATGGTATAGAATCAGACACATGCTGGCTCTCACCTTTAATTTGTAGCCGAACTCACGCTTCAGCCATTCTTCGTGGATCTCATGAAAGCATGATATGAGCTGGGGGACGTTGCCTATATGGCTGATGAGGTTAATGGGCAGGGAGATATCGTTGCCTTCTTGATCTGTGAGGAAGAGGTTTGTGGAGTAACATTCCATAAGATCCTCCGGTACACTGACCGCCGCCCTGTGGGTGCCCTTGGGTATGCAGATCAGATCACCTTTCCGGACGATATATTCTGTTCCGTCTATGAAATATCTGGCTTTTCCCGCTATGACATATGTGATGTCGATGAAAGATATGTAATCCGGATCGATCTTCCAACTCGCAGTACATTTTCTGTGAATGTAGTAGTGCAGATCGGGAATCATGTTATCAAAATTCACTTCCATAAGCTGCGCCTCCCATTTATTTTTGTAACTTTTTTAGAAAAAATACAGTGGCCGTTACTGATGCAGGATTTTTTAGTATATTTAGTATATCTTGTCCGTTAAAAATGTGCAATAGAGAATACAAAGTAAAAAATATATTTAAAAATTACAAATGGTATTTTAATATTACATTCACATAATTGGAGGATATGGCTAAAATGTAAAGCAGAATAAACGTTTATTTAATCAAAATGCTGACAGACCCAATGAAACTGTTTTAAGAAAGGAATTATTATGGTAGGTATCATCGGAACGGGCGTTATTGCAGAAACCCATCTTAAAGCATACCTTGCACTTCCGGACAGATGCCAGGTGGCTGCGCTTTGCGATATCTTTCCCGAGAAAGCGCAAAGTCTGAAAGAGAAGTATGGTCTGGATGCAGCGGAGGTCTATGGGGATTATAACGAGATGCTTAAAAGACCGGATATCAATCTTGTAAGTGTATGCACCCCGCCGTTCACCCATTTGCCTGTTTCTATAGCATGTATGCGGGCTGGGAAGCATGTACTGGTGGAAAAGCCCATGGCCTTGTCTCTGGCGGAATGCGACGAAATGATAGAGGTCCAAAAGGAGACTGGCACTTATCTGGGAGTCGTATGCCAGAACCGTTTCACGAAAGATAATCAGATACTAAAGACACTGATAGAGAGTAAAATTGCAGGCAGAGTGCTCTTTGGCCAGGTGGAGTCATTCTGGTACCGCGGTCACAGTTATTATGATCTTTGGTGGAGAGGCACCTGGGAGAAGGAAGGCGGGGGCTGTGTCATTAATCACGGCGTACACCAGATAGACTTACTTAACTGGATCATGGGCCCTCCTGAGACTGTGACGGCTGTTCTGACAAATGCTGCACATGATAATGCTGAGACAGAAGATCTGTCGGCTGCAATACTCACCTATAAAAGCGGAGCAGTAGTAACCTTTGCAGTAAACCTGGTGACACATGGCCAGTATCAAAGACTTGCCTTCCAGTGTGAAAAAGCGGGTATCTCATCCCCCTATCAGGTAACGAGCAGCCGTTCTACAGACACAGGATTTCCCGTAGACGACCCGGATACCGCAGCAGAGCTTGAGAAGGTGCGGGACTCAATTCCAAAGTCGGATAGGACGAAGCATGAGGCACAGATAGAGCGGGCGATCCGCTTTATAGAAAATGGTGAGAACCATCCGGAAGACAGTGCAGATGGCCGCCTGGCTCTTGAAGTCATTACGGCGATCTATCAGTCCGGATTTACAAAATCGACGGTCCGTTTGCCTTTAGACAAGGACAGTCTTCTGTATGATAAAAACGGAATAATTGAAAACGGAAAGAATTTCCTCGCAGCGAATCAGAACGCTGGCAGGGGAAATCAGGAGGAACTGAATTGATGACAAGAACAAGGGATCTGTGCTGGCTGAAAAGGAAAGTACATCAGCCGGATATATCCGGTTATCATATCAAAGATAAAAAAGACAGCATTGTAATGAATACCATAGAGAGAGAGCTGACACTGCTGTTTGAAGGTGCAGAACCATCGGATGAACCGGGATCTTCTTTGGTGTTATCACTGGCAGGTGATGACGGCAATGATGGATATGAGATAGGAAAGACAGAGACAGGCTACGAAATAACAGCATCTACGGAGACAGGTCTTCTTTATGGAGTATTCAGTCTGCACCGTATTCTGATCACAAAAGGTACGCTTCCCTTTAAGAGCAGACCGGATCAGAGCATACGCATGATCAACCACTGGGACAATTTCGACGGTTCCATTGAGCGAGGTTATGCGGGAGAATCAATTTATTATGATCGTAACAATTTTAGAGGAGATATGGAGATCGTCCGCTCTTATGCAAGAATGCTTGCAAGTACAGGGATCAATGCCATATCAATCAACAATGTAAATGTACATAAAAAAGAGTCCTTCTTCATAAAGGGCGGTAATCTGAAAGAAATCAGAAAGATAGCTGATGTGTTTGGCGAATACGGAATCAGAACCTTTCTTGCCATCAACTTTGCAGCGCCCATCGTGGTAGGAGGGCTTGACACAGCGGATCCTCTTGTACCGGAAGTTGCTGCATGGTGGGAGAACGTGACAGCTGACATATACAAAGAGATTCCCCAGTTTGGCGGTTTCATCGTGAAAGCAGACTCAGAGGGGGAGCCGGGTCCATTTACCTATAACAGGACCCACGAAGATGGTGCAAATATGCTGGCACGGGCGATAAAACCCTTAGGAGGCATCATTATATGGAGGTGTTTTGTATACAACTGCGGGCAGGACTGGAGGGACAGAACTCTTGACCGCGCCATGGCAGCTTATGATATATTTATGGAGCACGACGGCAGGTTCGAGGACAATGTTATCCTTCAGATTAAAAATGGTCCCATTGATTTTCAGATCAGAGAGCCTAATTCTCCATTATTTGGAGCACTTAAAAAGACAAATCAAATACTGGAATTCCAGATCACCCAGGAGTACACAGGGCATCAGGTCGATATTTGCTATCTGATCCCCATGTGGAAGGAAACTTTGGATTTTGACACCCGCTACGGGAAAGATGCTTATATCAGGAATGAGATCAAAAAGAACTCCCCGGATCCCAAACGGTCAGGAATAGCGGCGGTCGGAAGTGTAGGCATGGACACAAACTGGACAGGCAACAAGCTCGCTCAGGCAAATCTCTATGGATACGGCAGGCTTGTATGGGACAACTCACTCAGTTCTGAAGCCATAGCCGGAGAATGGGTAAATTTAACCTTTGATCTTCCCCGGGACGAGGCTGCAAAGATCATGGAGATCCTTACCACTTCCAGAGATGTATATGAAGACTATACCTGTCCTCTGGCAGTTGGATTTATGTGCAAACCGACGATTCACTACGGAGTGGATATAGACGGATACGAATATGACAGATGGGGGACCTATCATTATGCGGACCGCAACGGCGTAGGAAGAGAACGTTCGGTCGCGAGCGGTACCGGATATACGAGGCAGTACTCCGATGACAGATTCAAAGAATATGAAGATTTATCTACCTGTCCGGATGAGCTCTTGTTGTTTTTCCATCATGTGCCGTATACCCATGTCCTCCGTTCGGGAAAGACTGTTATACAGCATATATATGACACACATTTTGCTGGAGTGGAGAAAGTAGAGCAGTACGAGGCAGATTGGGAGAGTCTGGAACCGCTCTTAGATGAAGAAAGCTATAGGAATGTGAGAGATCGTCTTAAGAAACAAAAAGAAAATGCAATCAATTGGCGGGATCAGATCAATACCTATTTCTACCGTAAGTCAGGAATTCCTGATGCCCATGGCAGAAAGATCTATGATTAAAAATATCATCTGTATTATGTATTATAAGGCACCGTAAGAATTGGCGGTATAGGGTTTCGCAGACCCTGCAAATAAAAAAGAAAAGGAAGGAATTAGTATTATGAAAAAATGGAAGAAAAGTTCGGCCGTACTTGCAGCAGTTTTAACGGCAACAGTCAGCTTCACCGGATGCGGAAGCAACGGAGGAAACTCTGCACCGGCTACTACGGTGGCATCAGGCAACGGCGGAGAGGCAAAATCAGATGCGGCACCGGCTGGTGAACTGGCTAAGTTAAGCTTTTCCTGGTGGGGCAATGATGACCGCCATCAGGCGACTCAGGAAGCCATTGACGCATTCAACGCGGCTCATGCAGGCGCGATCGAAGTGACAGGCGAGCCTTCCGGCTTCGGTAACCTGGAAGAGACTTTTGCTACCCGTTATGCGGGCGGTACAGAAGCTGATATCATGACTGTCAACTATCCGTGGCTTATCAAATACAGTCCGGACGGCACTGGTTTCTATGATTTAGACAAGGTTGCGGATATCATTGACTTTTCACAGTATGATGCAGGATTTTTAGAGACAGGAAAGACCGGCGGTGTGATGCAGGCCATTCCTTACGGACAGAATACTCTGGGCGTCTATTTGAACAAATCCGCATTTGAGAGAGCCGGTATCAATGAAATTCCGACTACATTCGAAGCCTACAAGGAAGCGGCCAAAACCATTACGGCACAGAATCCAAATGCTTATCTGATTGTAAGCCCGACCTTCCGTTTTGCGGCCGTTTATTATCTGCAGCAGAAGACAGGTAAGGGTGAATTCGATGAAAATCTGAATATGAATTACACGGTAGAGGACTACAAGGAAGCCATGACCTGGTACAAAGAGCTGGCAGATCTTCATGTATTCTGCTCCAGACAGGATTACCTTGAAAATGTGGGAAATGATCCAGTATCCATTGCTCAGAATGCAAAATTTATTGACGGCGGATATTTGGGAGTACTTGAGTGGACAGGCGGAATCGCTTCCAATGCACAGACACTTGCAGATAAAGGAGACGAACTTATCGTAGCACCCCTTCCAACCATTGACGGAGCGGTATTTAAAGGTACCATGGCAAAACCGTCACTGACATTTGCAATCTCAAAGAACTCCAAAAACCCAAAAGAAGCGGCAGAATTTCTGCAGTATATCTTAAATGATCCGGAAGGCACCAAGCTTATGGGTTCAAAGAGAGGTATGGTGGCATCTAAATCTGCAAAAGCCACGCTTGAAGCTGACGGACAGATTACAGGAGCCGTAAAGCAGGCTTATGACTTCACAGATGAAGCAGAAGTTATCAATAACTCCCCTATCTTTGAAGATGCCGTATTTACAAGTTCCTTTGAGAGCAATTATGAGAAATATGAATTGGGCGCAAGTACCGTAGATGAAGCGGCTCAGGCATTCTTTGACGAAGCATCCGCTCAGGTTGCAAAGCTGAAAGCAGAATACGGGAAATAAATAGAAATAAACTGTCACATTCCTCATGATCAGTCTGCCGGAAGGCAGGTGAAGGATTCGCTTTATATAAGCTGGATCCTTTCACCGCCTGCGGCGGCCGAAAAACGTCAAATCTGATATAGGAACTTATTAACTATATAGCTCTTAGTGGCTATATCATCATTAGCTAGGAGGAATTTTTTTGAAAAACAGCAAGATCGGGCTTTTGTATATTCTCCCCTGGATAATTGGAATGGTTTTTCTTACGTTGTATCCGTTTATTAATGCACTTTTTATCAGCTTTACGGATTACAACCTGGTCAGAGAACCCAATTTCATAGGATTAGCCAACTATGCAAAGCTATTTAAAGATAAAGACTTTTTAGGCACGCTGAGGCAGACGCTGAAATATACAGTAATTACAGTGCCTTTGCAGCTTGCATTTGCACTTTTTATTGCGTTTATCCTGAATTTTAAATTAAAGGCTATTAATTTCTACCGGACGGCATACTATGTTCCCTCCCTTTTGGGCGGAAACGTGGCGGTTGCCGTATTATGGCGTTTTTTATTCCAGCAAGATGGATTTGTTAACCATTTTCTTGGTATATTCGGTGTGAGTCCTGTAAAATGGCTGTCTTCCGCATCCGGAGCTATGGCTGTTATAGTTCTTTTAAAAGTCTGGCAGTTCGGTTCTGCCATGCTGATATTCCTTGCGGCTCTTAAAGATGTGCCCCAGGATCTCTACGAGGCTGCAAGTGTGGACGGAGCTACGAAGTCTTATTCGTTTTTCAAGATCACGATTCCATTGATCACACCCACAATTTTCTTTAATTTGGTCATGCAGCTGGTCAATGCGTTCCAGGAATTCAACGGACCATACCTTATTACGAAGAAAGGCCCTTTAAATTCCACTTACCTCTCCTCAATGTTCATATATGACAATGCTTTCCAGCTGTTCAATATGGGTTACGCAAGCGCTGCCAGCTGGGTACTGTTTCTCATCATCGTATCTGTTACGGTAGTGTTATTTGCTACCCAGGATCGCTGGGTATTTTATTCGGATAAGGGGGAATAACATGGCACGGACAATTTTGATCAGCGAAGTCGAAAGACGCAGAAGAAGAAAGTACATATTTAGTGCTGCTTTCAGATATACCTTACTTACGGCAGTGGCCCTCGTTATGATTTACCCTATCATCTGGCTTGTGGGAGCTACATTTAAAACGAACAATGAGATATTTACGTCAATAAATTTCATACCGAGCAAAATAGATTTTACACCTTATATCAATGGCTGGAAAACCAGAACGAAATTTACGTTTACCACGTTTTTCTTAAACACATTCAGTTTTGTGATACCTAAGATCCTGTTTTGTCTGATATCAAGTACACTGGTGGCGTATGGATTTGCCAGATTCAATTTCCCGCTAAAAAAGATATGTTTCTCTATACTTATGGCAACAATGTTTTTACCGTCAGTCGTAACCAGGATTCCGCTGTATATTTTATGGAAAAACCTTGGACTTTTAAATACCTATGTACCTTTGGTAGCACCAACCGTATTTGCCAACGAACCGTTCTTCGTATTTATGCTGATCCAGTTTATGCGTTCCATACCGACGTATTTAGATGAGGCGGCGACGATAGACGGCTGCAATTCATTTGGAATTTTGACGATGATACTGCTCCCTGCATTGAAACCGGCACTGATTAGCTGCACGATCTTTCAGTTCGTATGGAGTTTCAATGATTTCTTAGGCCCCCTGATCTATGTGACGAGCCTTGCGAAATATCCTGTGTCACTGGCTCTTAAGATGTCCATTGATCAAAGCAGCGGTATTGTGGAATGGAACCAGATCCTGGCGATGTCGTTCCTGGCTCTGCTTCCTGCACTGATCCTGTTCTTCTGCTGTCAGAAATATTTTGTAGAGGGAGTGACCAGTTCTGGAGTGAAAGGATGAGCAGCTTTTGTGTAACCCCATACATTTCAGATCATGCGGTTCTGCAGAGAAATGAGTTTATACCCGTAAGAGGTACGGCAGATGCGGGAGCGCGGGTAGTGGCTATGTTCTCAAAGGAAGATGGGGGAGCCGAATTTATAGAAGAGACCTTGGCGGATGAAGACGGAAAATGGAAGCTTTTGTTTATGCCCATGCAGGCAGGAGGGCCCTATTCTATCTCCGTTACATGCGCAGGTGAGAGAAGAGAATTTTCCGATATCTATATAGGAGATGTCTGGCTTATGTCCGGTCAGTCGAATATGCAGCTGCCTATGCAAAGGGTAAGGTATCGTTTCCCGACGGAGTATCGTGAAGACGGAGATCCGCTCATCCGGCAGTTCACAGTCCCGATCAAGTGGGATTTCAAAGCTCCTGCGGACGAACTGCCGGGAGGGAAATGGGAACGTTATTCTTTGGAGTGTGCCTCTTATTTTTCAGCCGCAGGATACTTCTTTGCGGCAAAATTGAGGGAAAGATATCCGGTACCAATTGGTCTTATACTTACTGCAGTGGGCGGCACGCCTATAGAGGCATGGATGAGCAGAAAAGCGCTTGCGGTTTTTTCAGGTAAAGCAAAGGCAGCCGACGAGTGCAAATCAGATGAATATGTCAGGAATATACAAAAAGAAGATGAGGATAGGACTTCCTCGTGGTATAAGAAATTAGATGAGGCGGATGCGGGGATTATAGAAGATTGGCTGAATGCCGGTTTCCGGGATACATGGAAAACGGTCAGCCTTACCGATGATTTCTATGCAAATGAAGATTTTGAAAAACCAGGCTCTGCCTGGTTTAAAAAGATTGTGACGATCCCGCCTGAACATTCTGGCAAGCCGCTTCGTCTCTCCCTTGGGACCATCAAAGATGCGGACTGCACCTACGTTGACGGGCAGTGCATCGGAAATACCACATATCGGTACCCGCCCAGGGAATATCATTTGGAAGGCCTTGCCGAAGGGGACCATGAGATTACCATACGTGTGATCGCGGTGTCCGGGCGGATGGACTTCACCAAAGGGAAGTCTCATCAAATAATTTTTGAAACAGGAGAGACGTTGTCTATTTCTGAAGGCTGGAAGTATAGGAGAGGCGCATATGCGAAAGCTCTTATTCCGCCTGCCTTTTTTGAGAGAAAGCCCATGGGTATGTACCAGTCTATGATAGCGCCTCTTCATGATTTTCCTATCTGCGGTATGTGCTGGTATCAGGGAGAGAGCAATGCAGACGACGATCGTTCCTATCCTCAGTATTTTGAGCGTATGATTGAGGATTACAGACGAAAGTGGCATATGGGAAAGTTTCCTGTTATTTACGTACAGTTACCGAATTATGATCTTGAGGATGCTGGAAACTGGGTACGTTTTCGAAATATGCAGCAGAGCCTTGCAAAGCTTTCAAACTGCGCTATGGTGGTTACCATCGATTGCGGCGAATATAATGATCTGCATCCAACAGATAAGAAGACAGTAGGAGAGAGAATGGCCATGGCGGCGTATGAGATTGCATACCATGAGCAGGGAGAGTGGCTGTCCCCTGTATTCTCCCATGCGGAACGAAAGGGTGATGAGATCATACTTCACTTTGATCATGGGGAGAGAGGATTCGCTGTATCAGACGGTAAAACGGGCAGGTTTGAAGTCTGCATATCAGGCGAATGGATCTCCGATTGCATCAATGTCCGGACCAAGGGGGAGACGGTTATTTTGAATGTCCAAAAAGGAAAGACAGTTACCGGAGTACGCTATGCATGGTCAAATAATCCGGTGAATGCGAATCTGTACGCAGTTACGGGACTGCCGGTATCGCCGTTTGAGGCAGAGATCGTCTGACTGGACGGAAGGAATGCTGAATCAATCGTTGGGGTGGGATTCTTTCGAATCCTGCTCCAATATTGCGTTTTGAGCGCCATTTGTTTATGGCATAAAATATACAGGACCGCAGTGAAGGCGGCCCTGTATATTTTATTATATCACCAGATCCGTTTAAAAAGGGTGGGATTTATTTTGCTGCTTTTTCTGAATAAGTGGTCGTTACAAGTTCCTCATAAGGAACCCGTTCCTTCAATTGTCCGGATTCCTCCAGAATATTTTCCAGAAGCTCAAAACTGTCTTTTGCAAAAATCGTATCCTTTTTCCAGGTATCCTGTGCTTTATACCGTTCAATAATGGTTGCAATCGTGGCTACGTCGGTTTCTTTGAACTGGGGCTGGATCACCTTTGCAATTTCTTCTGAAGAATGGGAATTCACATATTCCAGGCCTCTTTGGATTGCATTGGTGAATTTCTGGATGGTTTCCGGATTCTTTTCCAGATAGCTTTTCTTTGCGCTGTAAGCAGTGTAAGGAATATAACCGGAATCAACGCCAAGAGAAGCCACAACGTGTCCGCTGCCTTCTTTTTCAAGCCCTGTGGCAAATGGTTCAAATTCCACGGTATAGTCTGCGTCATTGCTGGTAAATGCCGCAGCAGTCAGGCCAAAGTTTATGCTCTGGTCAATGGATAAGTCCGTAACAGGGTCAATGCCATTTTTTTTCAGGATATACTCAAATACCATCTGCGGCATTCCTCCAGCTCTTCCTCCCAGTACCTTTTTTCCTTTAAGATCCGTCCATTTAAAGTTAGGCTGATTGTCTCTTCCTACAAGAAAGTTTCCGGCTCTCTGGGTCAGTTGGGCGAAGTTGACAGCATAGTCTTTCGAACCGTTCGCGAAAGTATAGATGCTGGCCTCAGAACCCATAAATCCGATATCGGCATCGCCTGATATCAGAGCAGTCATAACCTTGTCGGCGCCGGCTCCGTTGACTAAGGTTAAGTTAATGCCTTCATCTTCAAAATATCCCAGTTCAATGGCTGAATACTGGGGAGCGTAGAAGATAGAATGGGCAACTTCATTTAGTGTGACCGGAGTTAATTCTGATGCCTTTGCTTTTGGGCCGCAGGCAGTCAGGCTAAGTAAAGAAGCTCCGGTGAGTATGGCCGCCAGAAAAAAGTGATAGGCTTTTCTCATAAAATCCTCCTTAGGGAAATCTTAATACTACATTTTATTATGAGAATATGGGAAGGTACTTTGTCTCATGAAAATTTTTTATAATACCGTGACCGTGCCGGTTACTTTATAAAAAAGCGGTCTAATATGTTTTCTGGCCGAGATTCTGCAGCTTGTCAGGGAGGCAGCCAGCATGAATGCAACCAGGAGTAAAGCGATTGCCTTTTTCATATCATTCTCCCTTTCCTAGTATCTCCTATTGGCATTGTATGAGGGGGACCAGGCTGCGGTTCCGTCCATTTATATATTTCTGTATTTTAGGATGGAATAAGAAGAGAAACTGTGTTATACTGCTATAGTAAAATTTACAAAACAGGAGAAATTCAATGGACTATCGGATGATTGTGCTGGATTTGGATGGGACGCTGACCAATCGGAATAAGGAGATCACACCCAGGACCAAAGAGGCGCTTTTTGAATTAAAACGACAGGGCGGAATTATTGTACTGGCTTCCGGACGGCCCACTTACGGGGTGATGCCCCTTGCCAAGGAATTGGAGCTTCATAAGTCAGGAGGATACATCCTGTCCTTTAACGGAGGGCGCATCATTGACTGCAGAACCGGAGAAACGGTTTTTGCAAGGGAATTGCCGGTGTCCTCAAATTCCAGGATTATCCGCATGGCAGAGGACCATGGAGTGAACATCCTTACCTATGAGGATGATTTGATCGTCACTCCCAATGCCAGGGATGAATATGTAGAAAAGGAAGCAGCCATCAACAAGCTGGAAGTAAAAGAAATCCAGGATATGGAGGCTTATGTACAGTTTCCGGTTGTTAAATTCATGATGCTTGATGAAGGCGACTATCTTGCAATGGTAGAGCCAAAGGTAAAGGCGGCCTTAGGGCGGGATTACAGCGTTTACCGTTCAGAACCCTATTTTTTGGAGATACTCCCGAAAGGAGTGGACAAGGCAGCAAGTCTGGAACGTCTGCTTTTAAAGCTTGGCATGAGCAAGGCTGAGATGATTGCCTGCGGAGACGGTTACAATGATTTGTCCATGATCCAGTATGCAGGCCTTGGCGTTGCGATGGAGAATGCGGTTCTCCCGGTGAAGAAGGCATCTGATTATGTGACCCTTTCCAATAATGATGACGGAGTGGCTCATGTTATAGAAAAATTTATGCTTTCATGATGTCCGCGAAGGGTGGACTTTACAACTTTAGTATGTTAAAATGCTACTAAGGGCAAAAACAAGAAAAAGGGGATTGAACGATATTATGAATAAAAAGATTAAGACAGATGCGGTAGACCATCTGTTTGAAGCTATTCTAACCTTGAAATCGTCAGAGGAATGCTATACTTTTTTTGAGGATGT
>POVV01000772.1_pt1 | contig 16608 bp, 18 predicted proteins | sample 1560271 | NCBI WGS metagenome assembly POVV01 (sample SAMN08337232, study PRJNA429181) | Bioreactor metagenome, whole genome shotgun sequencing project. | biome: cows' rumen and soil; feature: anaerobic; isolation source: anaerobic chemostat enrichment culture, galacturonate as sole carbon... | reverse complement strand
AAATAAATTTCGAAATAGGGAGAGATTATTTTAATGGCGATTAAAGTTTTAGTCGTGGATGATGCTGCTTTTATGCGCATGATGATTAAAGATATTTTATCCAAAAACGGCTATGATGTAGTTGGCGAAGCAGAAAACGGTCTTAAGGCACTGGAAAAATATCAGGAGCTTAAGCCTGATTTGACCACAATGGATATTACTATGCCGGAAATGGATGGAATTACTGCCGTAAAAGAAATTAAAAAAATTGATCCCAGTGCTAAAGTGATTATGTGCAGCGCAATGGGACAGCAGGCTATGGTTATTGAAGCAATTCAGTCAGGGGCCCGCGACTTTATCGTTAAGCCGTTCCAGCCTGACCGTGTGCTTGAAGCTGTCCGCAAAGCAGTTGGCTAGATGGGAATATACTATACATGCGCAGTAAATTTCATCTAAGCGGTAGTGCTGTACTCATTATTTTTGTTTTGTTATTTTTGACAGGCCAGGTGCTGGCAGCCGCGGAAACAGGCGAATATTTAAAATATCAAGAGCCTCAGCCGGCGGCATCCTCCTGGCTTGCTACCAGCAGTTATATTATTTCGTTGCTGTTAACTTTTTTGCTGGTTCTTGGGCTTGCCTATTTTACATCCAAATTTTTGGGGCAAAGAATGACACGGGCCGGAGGCTTTGGCGGCAAAGTGTATTCTACTTTGTCGTTGGGTCCTAATCGTGCTGTTCATGTGGTAGAGATAGCAGGCAAGTTTATGGTGCTTGGGGTTACCGAGCAGAATATTACGCTGCTCAATGAGATTACATCAGCAACTGAGATTGAGCGTATTAAAGCTTTGCAGTCTACTGCTAATGCCCTGCCGCCCGAACAGTTTGGCAGCATTTTTCGCCGCCAGCTTGTCTCGCTCAAGCAGATGCCAAGAAATTTTCCCCTTGTTTTCGGTTCAGACACTCCCGAAACAGTTGATAAGGAGCCTGAAAACAATAATAGGAAGAGGTAAATAGAGTGTCACGATGGATTACATATGCAAAAACATGGCATTACCATGTTTTTGTTTTGACCTTAATTATAGCACTGGCTTTTCCGGCAATGGCTAAAGCAGCACCGTTGATTCCCAATATTAATATTGGGGTGGAAGAAGCGAATAATCCCCAGGATGTTGCTCTGAGCCTGCAAGTTCTGTTAACATTAACGGTGCTTTCACTGGCACCGTCTATTTTGATTATGATGACATCCTTTACTCGCATTATCGTCGTATTATCCTTTATGCGCAGTGCATTGGCAACCCAACAAATGCCGCCGAATCAGGTTTTAATCGGACTGGCTTTGTTTTTAACCTTTTTTACGATGTCGCCTTATTTTGACCAGGTGAATAAAAATGCGCTCCAGCCCATGCTGGCCGGGACGATAAACCAGGAAACGGCACTTACCGAAGCCATGAACCCTATGCGTGAGTTTATGTTCAAGCAAACCCGTGAAAATGATCTGGCTTTATTTGTAAATATGTCGGAAATGGCGCGGCCTAATTCGCCGGAAGATGTCCCCACCTCGGTGTTGATTCCCGCTTTTATCATTAGCGAGCTGAAGACGGCTTTTCAAATTGGCTTTTTAATTTATATTCCTTTTATCGTAATTGATATGGTGGTGGCCAGCACCCTTATGGCTATGGGGATGATGATGGTGCCGCCGGTAATGATCTCGCTGCCTTTTAAACTTTTACTATTTGTACTGGTAGATGGCTGGCATTTGGTTGTCCGCTCATTAGTCAGTAGTTTTCACTAAGAGGAGGGCGCTTATGTCGGGAGATATGGCTATCCAGTTAGGCCGGAATGCATTGGCTATGGTTATGATGGTCGCAGCTCCGATGCTTGTTCTTGGCTTGCTGGTTGGTATTATGGTGAGCATATTTCAAGCGACAACCCAAATACAGGAACAGACACTTGTGTTTATTCCCAAGATCATCGCTGTTTTTGTTGCTATACTTGTTTTTGGGCCATGGATGTTGAGTATAATGGTTGATTATACCAAAGAGATATTTATGAATCTGCCGGCCATGGTACGCTAACTGGAAGGAGCAGCGGTATTTCTACATAGATTGGTGGTAAGCAATATTGGATTTGTTTACTTTACTGCAAAACCAGTTAGGCTTTTGCCTGTTGATCTTTGCGCGAATGAGCGGGATTTTTTCGACAGCCCCGATGTTTGGTGCCCGCAATGTTCCGGTAATGGTCAAAGCCGGGCTGTCGTTACTATTATCCTATATATTGTTACCGCTGTTAACTGAACCAAATCTTATTTTACCGGACGCCTTATTATCCTATGTTGCTTTGATTATCGGTGAATTTTTAATCGGCCTGATCATGGGATTTGCCTGTTCGTTTATCTTTCATGGAATACAGATGACAGGGGCATTGTTAGATACGCAAATCGGCTTTGGGATGGTGAATGTCTTTGATCCGCTAATTGGCCAGCAGGTGCCGATTATTGGCAATTTTAAATATATCTTGGCGATGCTGGTTTATTTGGCAAGTAACAGCCATCATCTTTTTTTGTCAGCTATGTTTTACAGTTTCAAAATCATTCCGGTAACCAAGGGGTTATTTCAGCCCAACATGCTGGCTAATATTATGGTGGATATGCTTGTTGCCATTTTTATTATTGCAGTTAAGATTAGTTTGCCGATTTCGGTTGCTTTAGTGCTTACCGATGTAGCTTTAGGTATTTTAGCCCGTACTATGCCCCAAATGAATATTTTTGTCGTTGGTGTGCCGGGCAAAATTCTTGTCGGCATTTTTGTACTATCTTTGGCTTTACCATTTTACATTGTTTTCTTGGAGGTAGTTTTCAATGAAATTTTCCACCACATGTACCGCCTCCTGGAAAGTTTTGCGCCAGTCTAAAGATAACCGGTATAAGCTGACCAGCTTTGACCTGCAGTTATTTAATGGTGAAAAGACGGAAGAGGCTACTCCGAAACGCAGGCAGGAGTCCAGAAAAAAGGGACAGGTGGCCAAAAGCAATGAAATTAATTCGGTATTTGTTATTCTGGCTGCCTTCTGCACACTTAAGTTTTTAGGAGATCATGCCTATACTCAGCTGACAGGCTTTATGAAAACAACTTTGTCAAGTTTGGCTACACCGGACTTTACGTTTCAGTCTGTGCAATTAATATATGTTAAGGCAGTTGTAGTATTGTTAAAAACAGTTTTGCCTGTTTTGTTTGTTATCATGATCATTGCGGTAATGATCAATTTTATGCAAGTTGGGGCCATGTTTTCGACAGAGGTTATCATGCCGAAATTTAGCAAGCTGAATCCGATATCCGGCTTTCAGCGCTTATTTTCCAAAAGATCACTTGTCGAACTGGCAAAGTCTATTTTCAAGGTATGTATTATCGGTTATTTTATTTACCGCTTTGCGGTGTTACAAACAGGAGATATCCCTAAGTTAATTAATATGGAGATTATCGATTCGGTGGCACTGGCGGCTTCGCTGGTGATTGACCTGGCTTTTCAGATTATTGCCGTGATGATGATTCTGGCAATCTTTGATTATATCTATCAATGGTGGGAACATAATCAGAGCATCAAAATGTCTAAACAAGAAGTAAAAGAAGAGTTCAAACAAACTGAAGGCAATCCGCAAATAAAAAGTAAAATAAAAGAAAAACAGCGGGCCATCGCTATGCGGCGTATGATGCAGGAAATTCCCAAAGCCGATGTCGTAGTGACAAATCCGACCCACCTGGCCATTGCTTTAAAGTATGAAAAAAATATGTCGGCACCGGTGGTTTTGGCTAAGGGGCAGGATTTTATTGCCGAGCGTATCAAACAAGTGGCCCGGGAAAACAAGGTAGTTGTGGTAGAAAACAAACCGTTGGCGCGTGCGCTGTACCCGGTAGTGGAAATTGGGGATGTTGTACCCCCTGAATTATATCAGGCGGTGGCGGAAGTTTTGGCTTATGTATACCGCTTAAAAAAACGCTTGTCTTAGTAGAAGGAGCGATTTGATAAATGGCTGCACACCAGTCTGCGTTAGTTAGAGGCATAACTAAATACAGTGACATCATGATAGCTGTGGCCATCATTACTATTGTAGTTATGATGATTATCCCGCTGCCGACAATTCTCCTTGACATGCTGCTGACGCTTAACATTACGTTGGCTATGGTTATTGTTATGGTAGCTATCTATAATATAGAACCACTGGACTTTTCTGTATTTCCCTCATTGCTGCTGGTTACTACCTTATTCCGGCTGGCTCTTAACGTATCCTCCACCCGGCTGATTTTACTAGATGGTCATGCCGGGGAAGTCATTGCCGCTTTCGGTAATTTCGTAGTAGGCGGTAATGCGGTAGTTGGCTTTATTGTCTTTGTTATCCTGATTATTATTCAGTTTATTGTAATTACCAAAGGTGCTGAACGGGTCGCAGAAGTCGCGGCGCGCTTTACCCTGGATGCTATGCCGGGTAAGCAGATGAGTATTGACGCCGATCTGAATGCAGGACTTATTAGTGACAAGGAAGCGCGTGACCGCCGGAAAACTATTCAGCGCGAAGCTGATTTTTACGGGGCTATGGACGGTGCGAGCAAGTTTGTTAAAGGTGATGCGATTGCCGCCATTATTATTATTGTGATTAATATTGTCGGCGGTTTTGCCATCGGGATGCTGCAGCGCGATATGGATGCTTTGCAGGCACTGCAGACCTATACTTTGCTTACCGTGGGCGAGGGTTTGGTCAACCAAATACCGGCGCTCTTAATATCTACCGCTACCGGTATTGTTGTAACCAGGGCGGCTTCTGAAGCTAATTTGGGCTCAGACCTCACGAGTCAGATTATTAATAACCCCCGCATATTTTTCATTGCCAGCGGTGTACTGGCGCTGCTTGGGACGATTCCCGGGCTGCCGGGTATTCCGTTTTTTTCGATGAGCGCTATTACCGGCGGTATTGGCTATGCGCTGATAAGGACGCAGAAATCTGAAGTGCAAATGGAAATGTCACAGCAGGAAGAAAAGGAAAAAGAAGAGGTGCGTAAGCCCGAGAATATTGTTTCATTGCTGCAGGTTGACCCGATGGAGTTGGAAATTGGCTATAGTCTTATTCCGCTTGTTGATGTCAGCCAGGGCGGCGATTTACTGGACCGTGTGGTTATGATTCGTCGTCAATGCGCGTTGGAACTGGGACTTATTGTTCCGACAATCCGGATACGTGATAATATTCAGCTTAAACCCAATGTGTATGTTATCAAACTTAAGGGCATTGAAATCGCCAGAGGCGAGTTAATGTTAGATCATTTTCTGGCCATGGATTCAGGTGCAGTTTTTGAATCGGTACCAGGTATTGAAACCGTCGAACCGGCATTTGGGCTGCCAGCCCTGTGGATTCAGGAAACATACCGGGAGCAAGCTGAACTTGCCGGTTATACTGTTGTTGATCCGGTATCTGTGCTGGCGACACATCTTACAGAAATTATTAAGACCCATGCTGCTGAAATTCTGGGACGCCAGGAAGTACAAACCTTAATTGAATCTGTTAAACAGAACAATGCGGCAGTTGCCGATGAATTAACGCCAAACTTGTTATCACTTGGTGAAATTCAGAAAGTGTTGGGTAATTTGCTGCGTGAGAAAATCTCGATTAGAGATATGGTAACTATTTTTGAGACATTGGCTGATTATGCCACCTTGACTAAAGATACTGAGATTTTGACCGAGTATGTTCGCCATGCCCTGGCCCGCCAGATATCCCGCCAATTTGTTAACAATAATATTTTGACCTGCCTAACGGTTGACTCGCAACTTGAGAATATTATTGTCAATTCTGTGCAGCGCACCGAGCAAGGCTCCTATGTGGCCCTTGACCCTCAGAAGGTACAGGCTGTTATCACCAGCCTGACAAATGAGCTGCCGAAACTGACTAACATGGGTTATCAACCGCTGGTACTTACAAGTCCTGGGGCCAGATTATATTTCCGCAAACTTACAGAACGAGTGGCGCCGAATTTGGCTGTGTTATCCTATGCTGAATTAGATGCTAAAATTGAAGTACAGGCGTTAGGGATGGTGAAATTGTAATTTGAAAGTCAAATTGTTTACAGCACATAGTATGCCGGAAGCAATGGCGCAAGTTAAGCAGGATTTAGGACGCGATGCTGTTATTTTACATACTCGCCGTTTTAAAAAAGGTGGAATCCTGGGCTTTTTCGGCAGAGAGATGGTAGAGGTTATGGCCGCGCTGGATTCTCCTGCTGCTCCCAGTGTTGAAAAAAAACAATGGATTCCGCCTGCAGCCAATACTATTGAGGATACAAAAATAACGGCGATGCAGCTTGAAATGTCTAATATGCGGAAAATGATGGAGCAAATGTTATGTCAATTTTCGCAAGACAGCAAGTCAACTTCGCCGCTTATGGATGTATTGTTGAAGCATGATATTGAACCGGTGATTGCCGAGAGCCTTATTAAAGGAATACCTGATGGCAAAAACGGTGCTGCCGGTGATCCGGGGATGATTCGCAAGCTGTTGGTTGATCGCATTGTCCAGTGTTTACAAGGTATTGATGGGATTGACATATCACCATCAGGCTGCAAAACGGTAGCTTTAATTGGGCCAACCGGTGTAGGCAAGACTACAACCATTGCAAAACTGGCTGCTAATTTTGCGTTGAAAGAAGGCTATAAGGTAGCTTTGATTACCGCCGATACGTATCGTATTGCAGCCGTTGAGCAATTAAAAATTTATGGCGACATCATCGGCGTACCACTGGAAATTGTATATTCTCCTGATGAACTTAGAACTGCGCTTTATCGCCATGAAGATAAACATTTAGTTTTAATTGACACTGCCGGCCGCAGCCCGAGCAATCGTGAGCAGCTTACTGAGCTGCAGGAATTGTTAGCGGTTGATCCTTATATTGAAACCCATCTTGTGCTGAGTACTACAACTAAGTATCGGGATGCATTTGAAATAGTAAATAATTTTTCAGTTTGCTCGCCGCACAAATTTTTGTTTACGAAAGTTGATGAAGCAAGTAATTTGGGGACAGTGCTGAATTTGCTGTACCATTTTCCCACAACCCTGTCTTATATGACCACAGGGCAAAGTGTTCCTGATGATATTGAACTCGTTAACTCTACTAAATTAGCGAACATGATTTTGAGGGATTATCATGAGTGATCAAGCGGAAAAATTACGTCAAATGACCCTAAATTCTCCCATTTTGAAAACTGCTATTCTCAAGCAAAAACCTAAAGGCCGCGTGCTCACAATTACCAGTGGCAAAGGCGGTGTAGGGAAAACTAATTTTACCGTAAATCTGGCACTGGCGTTAGCGGCGTTTGATCAAAAGGTGTTGGTCATTGATGCCGACCTGGGAATGGCAAATGTTGAAGTTGTTTTAGGCTGCTCTGCACCTTATAGTATTCTTAATTTATTAGAAGGCGGACTAAAAATAACCGATGTCGTCACTGAAGGACCGCGTGGGATTTTATTCATGGCCGGTGGGTCCGGTATTTATCATTTGGCCAACCTCAGTGATGTCCATCTGCAGCATATAGTGTCTCAACTGTCTCTATTTGACAATTGGGCAGACTTTATTTTGATTGATACAGGAGCCGGCATAAGCCGCAATGTCTTGAATTTTGTGACGGCTGCCGATGAAGTTATTATTATTACGACCCCTGAGCCTACGGCTATGACAGATGCTTATGCCATGATGAAAGCGTATGCCGGGCAAAGGGGTGACGCGTTGCTTAGACTGGTAGTTAACCGTGTGGTGGACCGGGATGAAGGTCAGATGGTTGTTGAGAAGTTAATGCGTGTCTCGGAGCGGTTTCTTGATGTGTCTATTGATAACCTTGGGTATGTTTATGAAGATCGCAATCTGGTGAAAGCGGTTAAGAAACAAGTACCGCTTCTGCTATCGTTTCCTGAAGCCATATCATCCCGGTGTATTGAAGGCATTGCTAAAAAATTGCTTTATGGTGAAAATGTTGAGCCGTCTCGTGGAATAAGAGGATTTTTCCATAAATTTTTAGAATATATGTAGTAGTCCTCAAATGAGGAGGTATTCTTATGAGTAATAAACCCGACAATGTCTTTAAAATTAATCAGCGTATTGTAGTTATTGTGCCTGGAAAAGACGGCTTTGCTGAGCAATACCACAGCCGTATTGAAGATATTACCGCTAATAGCATGAGCATTGCTATGCCGATGAGTAAAGGATATCCGGTCATGCTGCAGCGGGGCGAGGTCTTTTTTGGGCGAACGGTAGTTAATGGGCTGGCGTTTGAGTTTACCAGTTCTTTACTTTCACGGGAACTGACCCCTTTGCCGATATGGGTTATTGCTGCACCGTATAATATTAAGAAATTTCAACAACGGGCTTTCGTACGTGTTGATGTAGCGCTGCCTGTACAGATTATGAATATGGAAGGTGACCAGGTAGTCGAGACACCTGTCATCCAGGCGATAACCAAGGATATCAGCGGCGGTGGCGCGCAGATAGCCACCAGTCATAAATGGGCGCTTGGAACTAAATTAATGGTAACAATTGACTACCCGGAAATCGGACCGCTGACATTAAAAACTGAAGTGGTCAGGCTAGAGCAGCCTCAACCTGACCGCACATTGTTTTGGGTGGGGATTAAGTTTCTTGAAATTACCGAAAAAGACCGCAGCAATATTATTAGATTTATCTTCAAGAAGCAATTGGAACAACGCCGCAAAGGTTTGGAATAAATACAGGATATTGGTGGTGAGTTTATGATAAAGGTATTGGTTGTTGATGATTCTGTATTTATGCGTAAGCTTTTAACAGATTTATTTGCGGGTGAAACTGATTTTACGGTTGTTGATACTGCCCGTAATGGCAAAGATGCTATCGATAAAGTAAAACGTTTTAAACCTGATTTAATTACCATGGACGTTGAAATGCCGGTTATGGACGGTATTAAAGCGTTGGAACTGATCATGAAAGAAGCTCCTACACCGGTTGTCATGATTAGCAGTTTAACGCAGGCAGGTGCTGTAGCTACTTTGCGGGCACTGGAAATTGGTGCTGTCGATTTTGTTGCTAAGACTGCAGGCCCGATATCAAATATTACAGCCATTCGCACCGAAATACTTACCAAATGCCGGGCCGCAGTCAGAGCCAATGTCTTGCAGCTAGCGAAAGGCAGAGCTACCGCCGGGGCTTTGCCGGCAATGCCCAAAATGCATTCACAGCCTGGACTGGCACTTGATGAACGCATTGTTGCCATTGGCACTTCTACCGGTGGTCCGCGAGCTTTACAGGAAATTATTACTAAAATTCCCGGTAATATACCCTGCGGTATTGTAATTGTACAGCACATGCCGCCGGGATTTACTAAATCATTGGCAGAACGGTTGGATTCATTGTCTTCTGTTACTGTAAAAGAAGCAGAGCATAATGATGTTATCCGTCCTGGATATGTGTTTATTGCGCCAGGAGATTATCATATGCTTATCGAACGCGAAGGTGGAAAAACCGTTATTAAACTCAACCAAAATCCTCCCATTGGCGGACATAGACCTGCGGTAGATCCCCTAATGGAATCGGTGGCACGTACTTATGGCAGCAAGGCAATAGGCGTTATTTTAACCGGTATGGGGCGTGACGGTGCAAAAGGTATCGAGGCTATTAAGCGGCAGAACGGTTATACTATCGCCGAAGATCAGTCAACGGCAGTTGTGTACGGAATGCCTAAAGCAGCTATTGAGTTGGGAGTAGTTGATAAGATAGTACCCATTACCGGTGTAACCGCTGAAATACTTAAAGTTTTATCCTGAGACTAACCCGCTCTAAGACTCCATCTTCTACAAGGGGAGTTATGCCCCTACGGGCACAGGCGAGCGGCTAAGTCTTAGGATAAGGGCGACTAACCTTCAGTTGGGGTTAAAACCCCACCTGAAGCTAAGTCTACTTTATCGAAGTAACAAGCTTGGGACGTAATATGGGGGTGTAAACGAATGGATATTAATCAGTATATGGGGATGTTTTTGGAAGAATCGCGTGAGCATCTGCAGACGTTAAATAATTGCTTGCTTGATCTTGAAAACGATCCCGGCAGTCTAACTGTACTTGACGAGATATTTCGCAGTGCTCATACCATAAAAGGTATGTCCGCTACCATGGGCTTTACCACGATTGCTGAACTTACACATGAAATGGAAAATGTTCTTGACCTCTTGCGTAAAGGGACGCTGCATGCCGATGATGATATTACTGATATTTTATTTAAGTGTATTGACACCTTGGAACAGCTGGTAGAAAATGTGGCTTCAAATTCAGATGCGACGATTGAAATTAAACCATTAATTATTAAACTCACAGCCATTGCCAGAGGTGAATTTTCTCCAGCGCCTGCTGAAAAGCTGCCGCCGGCGGCAGTCCAGCAGGAAGCTCCGGCAAGGTCGGTGGAAGCTGTCAATTTGGATGAAACAGAGCTTACTGTTGTCAAAGCCGCAAGAAAACAAGGCCTTGAATGCTATGAAGTTCATGTTACCTTACGGACAGGATGCCTGCTAAAATCAGCCAGAGCTTATATGGTAATGAACGTCTTAGAAGAAATTGGTGAAGTTATCAAGAGTATTCCTGCTGTTGAAGAGTTGGAAAGAGAAAATTTTGATTATACGTTCCAGGCACTTGTTTTAACGGCTGCCGATGCTGAAAAGCTTGAATATGCAGTCAGCAGTATCTCGGAAGTCGAAGAAGTAGTTGTTGTTTCGTCCGACCTTCAGGACACGGCTAAAGAAACGGTTGAAACTCCGGCGGTTCAAGCAGAGAGCGTTACGTTAAGCAACACGGATAAGAAAGCTGCCGTGGCTGAAAGGTCTGAAAAGCCGCCTGCTAATGATCATAATCCTGCTGTTGATAAAAAACTTAAAAGCGGACAATCGGTTAGGGTTGATATTGATAAATTAGACAGTTTATTAAATCTGGTCGGAGAACTTGTTATAAACAAAACCCGGCTGGAGCAAATCGGCTTAACGCATCGGCTTACCGAACTTGTTGAGACAATTGAGCAGATGGACCGGGTAACTACCGATTTACAGGCTGTTGTTATGAAAGTCCGTATGGTGCCGGTAGGCCAGGTGTTTAATCGCTTTCCCCGGATGGTTAGAGATTTGTCACGCGAATTGAATAAAGAGGTTAACCTTATTATTCAGGGGGAAGAAACAGAACTTGACCGTACTGTCATTGATGAAATTGGCGATCCTCTGGTGCATTTGCTAAGAAACTCTATTGACCATGGTATTGAGCACCCGGCAGAACGGCAAGCTAAAGGCAAAAATCCTGTCGGCGAAATTCGCCTTATTGCCCGGCATGAGGGCAATAATGTTATTATCATGGTTGAAGATGACGGCAAAGGCATGAATGCCGATGTTATTAAACAAAAGGCAGTGGATAAAGGACTTATTACGCAAGCCGAGGCTGACAGACTTGAACCGGCTGAGGCTATCAGACTGGTATTTTTACCGGGATTTTCCACAGTTGAGACAGTTACTGATGTTTCAGGGCGCGGCGTAGGCACAGATGCTGTTAAGACTAAGATTGAATCCCTGGGTGGCATGGTTGATGTTGAGACTAAGATCAATGGCGGCAGTAAGTTTAAAATCCGGCTGCCACTGACACTGGCAATTATTCAGGCACTGCTCGTAAAGGTGTGTGAAGAGATTTATGCCATACCGCTTGGCTCCATTGACAGCACGATTAATATTACGCCACGGGATATTAAAACCATTCAGAATCAGGAAGTTATTTTACTTAGAGGGCAAATTATTCCCATTGTGCGATTAGGAAATGTACTTAACGTTCCTGATACTTGTATCCATAATCAGGATGAATTATTTGTAGTTATTGTTCATATGGGTGAAAATCGTGCCGGAATTATTGTTGATACACTTATCGGGCAGCAAGAAATAGTCATTAAGTCTATGGGCAAGCTGTTGGCTGGTATTAAGGTTATTGCTGGCGCTACTATCCTGGGTAATGGTGAAGTAGCGCTCATCCTGGATGTTAGCGCATTAAAGCAATAGGCAGGGAGGGAAAAGCATGTCTGAAGTAACATATTCCGGAAATGAAGTTCAACTGGTTGTATTTAAGCTGGGGCGCGAAGAATATGGTGTCAGCATTCTGCAGGTTCAAGAGATAAAGCGAAACACGGAGATTACCCGTGTGCCTCATTCTCCGGATTATATTAAAGGTGTTATGAATTTGCGCGGCAGTGTGCTGCCGGTAATTGACCTAAAGAAACGGCTTAACTTGCCGCCGCAGGATCACACCGACGATACCCGGATTATTATTATCAAAGTAGAAGACATACATGTCGGAATGATTGTTGACGCTGTATCAGAAGTAACGGCTATCGACCAAAATAGTATTGAGCCGCCACAGGCTGTGGTAGGCGGTATTGCAGCCGATTACCTGAGCGGAGTAGGAAAAGTGGATGACAGATTGTTGATCTTATTGAATACGGATGCAATTATTGGCATAGGCCAGGAAGTCAAGGCAGGATAATTATTATGTATAGATATCAAAGGGGGGGCGAGGTTGTCTGAGGATATATTAAACTTATCACCATTGCAGTTAGACGCATTGAGGGAAATTGGCAATGTGGGTGCCGGCAATGCGGCAACAGCACTATCTCAAATTATCAATAACAAAATTGATATGACGGTTCCCGAGGTATCCATTCTTCCTCTGGGGGAGGTACCTGAAGTAGTTGGCGGCCCTGATGCAATGGTTGCAGGTGTTTATCTGAGAGTGTTTGGTCCGGCGCCTGGCAGTATCTTATTTCTTCTTCCCCGTGAGAGTGCCTTTTATCTGGTTGATATGCTTATGGGCCGTACTCAGGGGGAAACTCAGCTGCTTAACTCTATGGATGAATCGGCATTGATGGAGATTGGTAATATTTTGGCAGGGGCATACTTGAATGCTTTGTCCTATTTTACTAAATTAACCTTACTCCCGTCGATTCCGGCCTTGGCTATTGATATGGCCGGTGCTATCTTAAGTGTTATTTTGATCCAACTGGGACAAATGGGTGACCATGCTCTGGTTATAGAGACAGAGTTTACTACTGAAAACGACGGTGTTAAAGGGCATTTCTTCCTTATTCCTGATCCCGGCTCCCTTAATACAATCTTGGCGGCAATCGGGGTGAAGGAATAATGGCAGAACTAATAAAAGTAGGAATGGCTGATTACAAAATTGGACGTAATCCGGCCAGCTTAATTAGTTATGGGCTAGGATCTTGTGTAGGTATTGCCTTATTTGATACAGTGGCTAAGGTAGGTGGTTTAGCACACATTATGCTGCCTGATAGTACGCAGGCACGCGCTACCGACAATCCGGCTAAATTTGCCGATACTGCTTTGCCGCTAATGTTAAGTGAGATTATTAAACTTGGGGCCGTTAAATCACGAATTACCGCCAAAATTGCCGGTGGTGCGCAAATGTTTACCTTTACCAATACTACTGATATTATGCGGGTGGGGGAACGTAATGCCGAGGCAGTACGTTTAGTTTTGAAAAAACTGGAGATAAGGCTTATTGCTGAAGATACCGGGGGCAATTATGGGCGAACAGTTGAATTAAAGCTGGATACCGGCGTATTTCGGGTAAAAACGATTGATAAAGGCGAAAAAGAACTATAATTGGAGGACGGGCTATGGCACTAAAGTTACGGGTTAGTTTATATATGGCATTTGCCGCCAGCATCTTGACTGTACTGGTTGGTGCTTTTAACACGATTGCACTGACTGCCATTTTATACCGTACATTAGTCTCGCTAGTCCTTTTTGCCGTGTTAGGATATGCATGTGGTCAATTTGCTGAGCGTTTTTTGCAAGAGAAACAAGAAACCCTGGAAGAAGCTGACCTTAAAGGTACAAATGTTGATATTGTCAGCAGTGATGAGCCTGAGGCAGAAGAGTTGCCGATTCCGGAATTTACACCCTTGAATCCTGAAAATTTTGATAATATAACACTAACGCAAAAGTAAGGATGGGAGGGTAAGCGCCAATGGCAGGTAATAATGCTGAACAGAAGGCTGCTAACACACTCAAGCTTTGGCAGGACTATCATAGCAGTAACAGAAGTCCGGAAATACGCGAGAAAATTATTGAACACTATCTGTCGCTGGTGAAATTAGTAGCAGGGCGTATTGCAGTCAGTCTTCCTCAGCATGTGGATAAAGATGACTTAATCAGTAATGGTTTTTTTGGCCTTATGGAATCAATTGAACGTTTTGATCCTGACCGGGGGGTTAAATTCGAGACTTATGCGGTAGTTCGAATCAGGGGAGCTATTCTTGATTCACTTAGAGCCCAGGATTGGATTCCGGCTACCATTAGACAAAAAGCACGTCAATATGAACAAACAGTTGCTAAATTAGAACATGCGTTAGGCCGCTCGGTAAAAGATGAAGAGATTGCTATGGCAATGAAAATTCCACTAAATGAACTTTATACGCTTATTAATCATCTAAATGCCAGCACTCTTATTCCCTTGGAAGAGTTCGCCAGAACTGAGACCGCTTCGCAGCATACGCCAAATCCTTCCCAACATATTGAAGAACAAGAAGTAAAAGAGATGTTGGCAAAAAGTATTGATAAGTTACCGGAAAAAGAACGTCTGGTAGTCAGTCTTTACTATTACGAAGGATTGACGTTAAAAGAGATTAGCCTAATACTGAAGTTATCGGAGGCACGTATTTCCCAGCTTCATACTAAAGCTATTTTCCGACTGCGTGGCGCTCTGTCAAGAGTTAAGTCGAGTTTTGTATAGATATTTATCATATAGTATGATAGTTTGAGTGCTATTGATGGGGGATAATCGTATGGAGGACAACAATCGTTTTTTAGAGCATACTGAGGAGAAACTTAGTTCACTTGACGGATATTTCAATATTGCGGCAGAAGAAGATGGTTTTTTTCTAACTGTTTATCCTCAACAAGGGACAGGCGAGCCTGTAAAAGGACCGAAAATAATTGAAGCTTTGGCAGAGCTTGGTATCGATAAGGTCGACAATGCTCTGCTTACCCGTGTTGTAAGAGAGGCATTAGGTACTCCTGTTAAAGTTGCAGAGAAACCGGTAGAAGCAGAGCCAGACATACAGATTCAAATCTCTCGTGATAAAATGGAAGCTACACTACAGGTGATTAAGCCGCAAGGCTGTCGGCCGGTTAGCATCGAAGAGGTCATGGACCGGATTAAAAATGCCGGTATTACTTACGGCGTTGATCTTACGGCAGTGGAAACAGCGTTTGCCAAGCCTGGTACTATAGTAGTTTGTGCCAACGGCTTGCGTCCGGTTGATGGAATTAATGCAAGTATTACATATCTTGTTGATTTAGAGAATAAAGGACGCCCGGCAGAGTTGGAAGACGGACGGGTTGATTTTAAAAATCTTAACATGTTTACTGTTGTCCACGCAGATGAATTACTGGCAGAAAAGGTACCGGCAACACCGGGCACAGCCGGTATGGATATTCTGGGTAATGAAGTTTTTCCTAAGCCGGGCAGGGATGTAGTATTACCGAAAGGCAAAAATGTTTATGTGGACGAAGGCCTGAAGGTGTATGCCGCTCAGGCAGGTCAGCTGGTTATGCTCAATAACAAGCTGAATGTCATACCTATGATTGAAATCAAAGCCGATGTTGATCTGTCTACAGGCAATATTGAGTTTGTTGGCAGTGTAATCGTTAAAGGGTCAGTGCAAACCGGTTTTACGGTTAAAGCAGAAGGCAATGTAGAAATTGCCGGCAGTGTCAGCGGTGGTGTTGTTGAAGGAAAAAATGTAGTTGTCCGTATGGGAATTCAAGGCATGAACCGGGGGTATATAAAAGCTGCTGAAAATGTAGTTTCCAAATATATTGAAAACGCAACAGTCTATGCCGGGAAAGACGTTATTGTCAGTGATGTTGTGCTGCATAGCAAAGTAAGTGCCGCAAAACGGGTAATTGTTGAGGAACGGCGTGGTTTAATTGTCGGCGGGCAGATATCGGCCGGCGAAGAAATCAGGGCAAAGGTTATTGGAACTAATTCAGCCACCAATACCGATATCGAAGTTGGTGTAAATCCTAAGCTGCGGGAAGAATACCAGGAATTGAGAAAAGAAGTCAAAAAGATTGAACTTAACCTGGAACAAACGAAGAAAGCCCTTACCGTACTGAAAGCTATGAATCAAAATACTCTGCCGCCCGATAAGCACGAAATGCTGCTTAAATTGACGAAAGCGCAATTTCATTTAATTGGCCAGATTGAAACCATGCGTAACCGTTTGGCAGAAATCGAAATATCTTTAGAAGAAATGCGGTATGGACATGTTAAGGTGGCGGATACTGCCTATCCGGGAGTTAAATTGGTTATCGGAACATTAGTAAAACCCTTACGGGATGCTGCTAAGTTTGTTAAATTTTATGCTGAAGACGGGGAAATAAAAACAAGTTCTTATAAATAGTAATAAATGACCAATCTGCTTATATTATGATTGGGTGGGTGATATAATGAGCATCAGACCAATTGATATGCAGGTGCTTATTCCCAAAGCGACAGAAGTCGGAAAACAGCAAAATAATTTGAACCA
>POVV01000771.1_pt1 | contig 16630 bp, 20 predicted proteins | sample 1560271 | NCBI WGS metagenome assembly POVV01 (sample SAMN08337232, study PRJNA429181) | Bioreactor metagenome, whole genome shotgun sequencing project. | biome: cows' rumen and soil; feature: anaerobic; isolation source: anaerobic chemostat enrichment culture, galacturonate as sole carbon... | reverse complement strand
ATCTTGTGAAATGTAGCAAGTGTGGAGAGCTTATGATGCCTCACAGAGTGTGTAAGGCTTGTGGCTCTTACAACAAAAAAGAAATTATTTCTGTTGACTAGTTCAGAGAAGACAAGGCTTTCCGGGAAACCGGAGGGCCTTTTTTCATGAGTTTACACCAATTTTACGACAAATGGAATATAAAGAGAGTAAGAGTAAAAAAGACGGTATTGTAATATCGTCTTTTTTCATGTAATAAAAAGGAAATTTACAAGGTAAACATCAAGGTTATAAACAGATGATAAAAAAATACGTTTTGTGTATAGTCACAACAGAGTTTTCTGTCTGAGGAGGTGGAAGTGAATTGCAAATTACATCAGAAAAAAAGGAGGGGTTATTCGAGATTTATAATCAATTGGTTGACATGGTGGGAATAGAAAACACGGAAAAGATATATGAAAATTTAAAAGGGCAACAAATTACATTTCCAATGCGCCTCTACAGAACGGATTATATAGCAAAGGTAGTTAAAGAAGAATTTGAAAAAACTTGCAAAAGAATTTGGATATACAGAACGGTATTTACGTAGATTATTAAACACGGATGATGATTTGGATAGGAATATGCTTAAAGCTTGATTCAAAAGCCATCCAGTAAGATTTAACGATGGAAATATACAACCATATAAATAGTGAAAGGGTCCAAGGTGAGGTGGCTAAGATCGGTAACCTTTTTTTATAAAGTAGTGTCTTTTTTGATTATAATTGGTATAATATAAAAAAGACACTACTTTCTTGTTAGAAATATATTGTAAAATACGATGAAAGGGGATGATTATTATGACACAAGTTGAAATGGATAAAAATTTAATCGTCGTTGCGGCTGTAGAAGGGTATGCTCAAAAGCATTCTGTAGATACAATAGTTGTTTTAAGACAATTTAGGCAATTGGGGCTTTTGGATTTATTGCGTTCACAATATGAAGCTCTTCATACGCAAAATCTGAACGAAAGTGTTTCATTTGTTGAAGATGTACTAGCAAGGAGAAGCTGATGGAAAAGATAATGTTATATCATGGTTCAAATGAAAAGTTTGATGAAATAGATTTAATGAAATCAAAAGATAAACGTGATTTTGGAAAAGGGTTTTATCTTACAACGGTGAAAGAACAGGCAAGACGCTGGGCAGAGAATATGTTCCTAAGATATGGTGGGGCAGGACAATATGTTTACGAATATCAATTAGACTTATCCAATGACTTAAAAATGCTTACATATGACGGAATGTGTGTTGAATGGTTGCATATGGTTCGGGATAATCGTATTTACGGAAATACTCAGCATCATTATGATATTGTCAGAGGCCCTGTAGCCGATGATAATACAATGCGGACAATAGCTTTGTATATGTCAGGAACATATGACGACGAAATGGCGTTGAAGAAGCTTGCGTTTTTTAATGCAAATGATCAGGTTTCTATACATACTAAAAAGGGGGTATCTCACGTACATTTTGTGAGGAGGATTTCTTATGGTGAATAAATATGTATATAAAGATGAAGATATTACATTGGATGTCATAATGAAGATTGAGAGTATTATCAGAATAATTTCGGAAAGGGAGCATAGAAGTTTTGATGACTGCTATGCTGATTTCGCTACTTCTAACACATATCAGGCATTACAAAATACAGAAACTTTGATGTGGGCTGAAAGTACAGAATTTATTGTTGATGAATATTATAGGGAAAGTTTTAATAAAAAAGAAGATTAAATCTATGATACTACCAGAAAATATGAAAGATTTGAAGTAAAAGTGACCAGATTCTGAATGGACCGTTCAGTTGAAGCTGATATACAGTATGCTGAAAACTACGGGGGGAATAACATATGATAATTTTACATTGCATTGTTAAAGAAAAATGGGAAAACCTACAAAATAAGGATTATTTGACAATAACTGATTTACAGCAAAAAGACTTTATTCATTGTTCTCCAATAGAATATTTTTGGCGTGTTGCACCAAAATTTTGTGACGTGAAACAAGAAATGGTATTATTATGTATTGATACTGATAGGTTAGAGGCAGAAGTTAAATGGGAAGAGTTTGATAAGTGTGGGCGCAAATATCCCCACATTTATGGTAGAATTAATACTGTGTCAATTCAAATGGTTCTTCCATATGAAAAAGATAAAATGGGAAATTGGATTAAAAATGAAATGTTTGTAAAATACAAGGATAAGTAAAAGATTTATATATAAGTAATAAAAAAGTTTTGTCGGGGAGGGAAGAATAATGGATATTAAGTATAGAAAATTAGTGAAAAGTGACTTTCCCGTGTTTATCAAAATGCGCATGAATCAGTTACAAGAAGAAGGAGCAGAACCGGTTTTTGATATAAGTGCAGTCTTGTATGAGTATTATGTGAAGCATTTAGAAGATGGAACTTTTGTATCATGGCTAGCAGAGAAAGATGGAAAGGTGATTGGAACTAGTGGCATGTCGTTTTGCGAACGACCACCATATTATGGAAATCCAACAGGTAAAGTAGGTTATTTGTCTAGTATGTACACCTTAAAAGAATATAGGCGAAAAGGGATTGCTAAACAATTATTGTCTAAAGTTATGAGTGAAGCGAAAGAATATGGATGCAGTGTTGTACAAATTACAGCTTCTGATAAAGCGTGCTTTTGTACACGGACTTTGGTTTTGAAAAAAACAGTAATTTTATGCAATATACGTTTTAGGAAAAGTAATTTCCATTTACACCAATTTTCACACCAAATGAAGGTGTAAAGACAAAATAAGAGAAGCCGTCATAAAAGTACAGATGCAGAGAAAACACTGTTTTTACGCCACGATAACGCTTGATAAAGAATTATAGATGATAGCCGTTACTTACAACAAAAAAGAAATTATTTCTGTTGACTAGTTCAGAGAAGACAAGGCTTTCCGGGAAACCGGAGGGCCTTTTTTCAATATGATAATTTTCAGTATTAAACGGTGGTAGTGATTGAAAATTGTTTTTGGGTAGATATTTTTGGGAATATTTGGTATATTTTTAGTTAACAGTTCTTATAACATTCTTACAAGTAGCAGCTTATTACAAATGTATTGAACAATTAACAACAGTAAATATGAAGCAGTGCAAAACAACTTATCATGCTGAAAAATAAAAAAGGTTGGATAAACATATGGATATCATGATTGTAGAAGATGAGCCAATCATACGCAAAGAGCTTAAAATTTTATTAGAAAATTCTCTATACAACGTAACAACATTGGATCAATACAAATATGCTGCAGGGTATATTATTGAGCAAAAACCAGATCTAGTACTATTAGATTTGAATCTTCCGGGTGTTTCGGGTTTTGATATATGTATGAGAGTCAGAGAAAAATCTGATGTTCCGATTGTTTTTTTAACCAGCCGAACTGATTCTATGGATGAACTTAATGGGATGCTGAAAGGCGGAGATGATTACATTACCAAGCCATATCAGGCCCCAATTCTCCTTGCAAGAATAGCGGCAGTCCTAAAAAGAACATATACTGCACCGAAGCAGGATATCTTTGTTGTAAAAGAGGTAAAACTTAATATATTAAAGGCAAGTATAAGCTACGGGGATAAGAATATAGATTTGACAAAAAATGAATTAAAGATATTATATTGTTTGTTTCAACATGAAGGGGAAATTGTTTCACGAATGGAATTGGTGGAGTATTTGTGGGAGAATCAGGTGTTTATTGATGACAACACACTGAGTGTGAATGTGACCCGCATTAGGGAAAAGCTTAGAGATATTGGCATATCGGATTTCATAGAAACAAAAAGAGGAATGGGGTATTGCATATGAGTCCTTTCTCATATTTAAAAGACAAATTTTTTTTATTGCTACTTCAGGTTGCGTGTATGTTCTTGCTAGGAACTTTTTTATATTTAACAGGATATTCTTTTTCTAATATTTTTTTGATTTTGCTTGTATGGAGTCTGATACTTGCCTTCTACTTAATAATCAACTGGGCGGAACGGCAGCGTTACTTTATAAAAGCAAAAACAATACTTGACCAATTGGATCAAAGGTATCTTTTGGGAGAATTGCTTCCTAAGTCTTGGCATCTGGAAGACCGGTTATATCAGGAAATGATTCGAAAATCTAATAAATCTGTTATTGAACGTATCCACAATATTGAAGAGGAAAAACGAGAATATAAGGAATATATAGAAGGTTGGGTGCATGAAATAAAGGCTCCCATTACGAGCATTACCCTTATCTGTGAAAACAGGAGACATGACGGTGGGGCGGTGTTTCAAAGGGTAGGACTGGAAAATCAGAAAATTGAGAATTATGCGGATATGGCATTATATTATGCACGCTCTGAAGATGTGTATAAAGATTACATGATACAAAAAACAGATTTATCAGAGGTAGTAAAGGATGTACTGGTCAAAAATAGGCATTATCTCATTCAGAATCATGTGAAGGCAGAGGTAAAGTGTGAAGATATTGTTTATACAGATGGCAAATGGATTGCATTTATTCTTAATCAGTTGATTTTGAATAGTGTAAAGTATCAAAAGGAAAATCCTTATTTTAAAATATATACAAGGAAAATCAAAACAGGAGTTTTTCTGATTTTAGAGGATAATGGTGTTGGAATTAAAGGGGAAGAATGTTCGCGCATATTTGAAAAAGGCTTCACAGGGAGCAATGGTCGCTCACATGAACGTGCAACAGGAATGGGATTATATCTTTGCAAAAAGCTTTGTAAAAAACTGGGAATTGGATTGCATGTAGAATCTATGTGGGGAACTGGTACTAAAATGATATTAGATTTTCCCGTCAGTAATTATCTTTCAAAATTGTAAGATTACTGTAAGTAAATCACATACCAGACAAGAGATGAAATTGATATAATAGGTCTGACATCAGAACTATTAATAGATGAGGAGCGAAAGAGAATGGTCAATTATATTCAGGTATGCGATGTGGAAAAATATTATGGGAGTGGTTCAAATGTTACAAAAGCAGTTGACCGGGTAAGCTTTCAGGTTGATAAAGGTGAATTTGTAGGTGTTATGGGAGCATCTGGTTCAGGAAAAACAACCCTGTTGAATATGCTTGCTACGATAGATCATGTGACATCGGGACATATTTATTATGGCAATATAGATATTACAGAACTACAGGATGATGAACTGGCGGAGTTTAGAAAGGGAAACTTGGGTTTTGTATTTCAGGAGTATAATCTTTTGGATACGTTAACAATGGAAGAAAATATTATTCTTGCATTGACTGTACATAATTTGGATAAGAAAGAAATTCAGCTTAGGACAGAACAGATGTTAAAACTTCTTGGACTAGAAGATGTAAGAAGTCAGTTCCCTTATCAAGTATCCGGTGGGCAGAAACAGAGGTGTGCCTTTGCAAGGGCCTTGGTAAATCAGCCCAAGCTCCTTTTGGCAGATGAACCCACAGGAGCTTTGGATTCTAGATCTGCTCAAATTCTTCTTGAGACATTTACACAACTTAATAAAAGTATGAAAGCAACAGTCTTGATGGTGACACATGATGCTTTTTCAGCAAGTTATTGTAATAGAATACTGTTTTTGCGTGATGGGAAGATTTTTCATGAATTAATAAGAGGAGAAAGGAGCCGGAGAGATTTTCTTCAAAATATTCTGGATATTCTCTCTTTGACAGGAGGTGAACTTTCTGATGCTGAATAGACTTGCTTACCGTAATGTAAAAAGGGCGACAAATGATTATATAGTTTATATTATGACGCTGTCTATAATAACTGCATTGATATATTCTTTTGGAAGTTTGTTTTTTGATAAAGAATTGTCAGGTGAGTTTGAAATTGCTGGTATGATGAAGGCGATGATAGGAGTGGTAACCTTTTTTATTGTTATGATAGTCGCATGGTTAATCAATTATATGGCAGGTTTCATTCTTGAAAAGAGAAGTAAGGAACTTGGGATTTACCTTTTAATTGGTATGAAATGGAAAACAGTAGCCAATCTTTATATGAGGGAAACAGTTCTTTTGGGGATTGTAAGTTTTATTCCAGGACTTATGGCAGGGTTAGTGCTTCAGCAGATTATCATGGCAGTTTTATCAAGCATGGTTAATCTTACATATCGTTATCATCTTGATCTCAATCTTTATACGTTACTTGTAACATTAATTTGTTATGGTTTCTGTTATCTTCTGGCTCTTTTTCGATGCAGAAGAAAGTTTCGAAAGATGAATATCTATGGGCTGATGACTGCCAGTTGTCAGAATGAGGAGATAAAAGAGTCTAACGAGAATACTCGGAAATGGATATTTCCATTTTCGGTACTACTTATTATCGCATTTTGGACGATATTCCCCAGTCTGACCAATACGATTGAAGTATTCCTTTTTCTGATTCTTCTGGTAATAGATATTTATATGTTTTATATGGGGATATCTGCGTGGATCATTTGTTATGTGAGAAAAAAGAAAAATGGTATTTATAATGGTCAGAATCTATTCTTTTTACGGCAATTTTCGTCGAAAATAAGAACCATGCAGTTTACAATGGGAACCCTGACAGCACTTTTTACCATTGCACTTATGGGGTGCTCTCTTGCCATGATGTTTAGTGATTTTCAGAATAAAGTACTGGATGTGAAGTGGCCTTTTGATGTATCTGTATACAGTTCCGACCCAGAGGATGATTTTAGAGATGAGCAGAATATTCTCTTAAAGAATGTTCAGGAGAATGATAGCTATATTTATCGGATATATACAAATAAACAGGATCAGGCAAATACATGGATGTATACCCATTTACGAAGTTTTGGAACAATATATATAAATGATAATGGAAGTCCCCATGTTAAAAAAATTCGAAAGGCGCTTGAGAGTGAAGGGACTTACTGTAGGTATGACACCTATATGAAGTTAAGTGATTATAATTATTTAAGAGGTATGCTTGGCTACAAGCAAATCATATTGAGAGAAGATGAATATGCCATTCAAATCAAGTCCAGGCTTCGTTCAGAAGTAAAGTTTATGCCTAAAGATTTACAGATTAGGAATATGTCCCAAAACAGTGTGTTGCAGTGCCAAGGTATTTATTCAGAACCGTTTTCGCAGGATGGACACAATGGTGGAGATTATCTTTTAATTGTTCCAGATGCTTTCACAGAAACAATGCAGGCATATTATTCAGAGCTGGCAGTTGATATTACTGGTAATGCACCAGCAGGATTGCAAAAAAAGTTGGATAGACTTTCAGAAGATGATAGGAATTCCATGGGTCATGCAGAGCCATCGTTGAATGGGAATAGTTGCAGTGGCTCTGATCAAGTCATTGTCTATGCGGCAACTAATCTTGTACGTGATAATTTGATTCAAGAAGTAAAATATATGCTCGCATCATTGATAGTACCGGGTCTTTACATTGGCTTAGTATTTTTATGTATTGCACTTACTGTGCTGTCCGTGAATCAGCTTAGTGATGCTTCAAAATACAGAAGGCATTACAGAATATTAGATAAGATAGGTTTGAATCAATCATTAATCAATCGATTAATCTTAAAGCAATTAGTTGTATATTACCTTTGCCCTGCCGCTTTTGCTATTCTGATTTCTGGAAGCGTTGTTTTACGAATAAGCAGAATATTTATAATTTCAACGGGTGTACATACGGTGTCAGTCCAGTACTTTGGGGTATCGGTGCTTATATTTTTGGGGATTTATTTTGTGTATTTTATTGGGACTTATATTGGATTTAAAAGAAATGTGTATAGGTCAAAACAATAAAAGAGCATATATCTTAATGATTATAATTTTTATGAGCTTTGTGAAAAGCAGCTAGTGAGGTGTTATGGAATATATAATTAGAGAAATCAGAGAAAAAGAAATTCCGTTACTGGATAAATTTTTATATCATGCTATATTTGTTCCTGAGGGAGGGGAAGTTCCACCGGAAAGTATTGTCAAAGTGCCTGAAATGCAGATTTATGTAAAGGATTTCGGCCAACATACAAATGACAGATGCCTGGTCGCTGTCAGTAGTGAGGCTATCATAGGTGCTGTATGGACGCGTCTGATGAAAGACTACGGGTATGTGGATGAGGATACTCCTTCATTTGCTATTTCATTATTAAAGGAGTATAGAGGTTTGGGCATTGGAACCAAGCTAATGGAAGAGATGTTGGTTATATTAAAAAGATCTGGCTGTTTAAAAGCTTCACTTGCTGTACAAAAAGCAAACTATGCAGTGAAGATGTATCAAAAAGTCGGCTTTAAAATAATCAGTGAAAATGAGGAAGAATACATTATGATTAATGATTTGAATGTCTCTCTTTGAATTCTCTAAGCCTATTATAAATAGTATCCTTTTCTGTATTGACTGGGCGTAATATGATAAATCTCCTTAAAAGCCTTGGTAAACATTCCGGGGCTTTTATATCCACATTTTAGTGCAATGATGCTGATAGGTAATTCGTCATCAGCCAATAAAAGCAATGCTTTCTTCATTTTTTCCATATGAATATATTCTTTTACACTAAGGCCGAACTCTGATTTAAAACATCTGTGCAGTTTACTTTCACTTAAGGCTGTCAGTTTGGCTAGTTTTCCTATAGATGGAGTATTCAGTATATTATCGTGAATTTGTTCTACAGCTAAAAGAATTTTCTTTTTTACATCCCAGGACACATGGTATGAGCGATCTTGCTGAAGTCGGGAATGACTTGAAATATTGTGTTCTATTAAGGAAAACAACTCCAGAACTTTATAAATATAATAATTCATATTAATATCTGAATATCGGGCTTCCCACTTTATTTGTTCCATTGTCAGGGTGATATCCGGAGTATTATAATCTTTATCGTTCCATTTTCTTATGGTTTCTAAAGATAAAAACGTGTTCATAAAATTCTTGTTTTTACGCCATTCTGGATAATTTTTATACTGCCACAGTCAAAGCTGATAAAAAGCATACCGGATTCTTTACTATCCCATACATAAGTTAATGCAGTAGCAGAGGTAAACCAGCAGCTTGACACAAATAATCCCTGTTCGGGATTGGTTTCATAAATCCAGCCGTTTCCTTTCCCCTCAGGAAACGAATATGATTTACCATTACCATATTCATTTATGTTAAGTTCAAATTGTTCAGCAAGATTTGTCAAACCAGAAAATTTATGCATTATTGTTCTCCTGATGCAAAGTATAAAAAAAGCAGTTGATTAGTTAAGCTGTAAATTCATAGTTAAATACATTTAGTATAACATTTACTCTACTACTCATCAATGCCTGCAAACGCTCTTTTCAGGATATTGCTTGCTCTTTTTTAACACTTATTAGATAGCCTGATTTAAATTAAATGCTGGATTTGTAAAGGATTTTACGTATCAAGACAGTAGTATATCCTAATAGAGACTCTAGAATTACTAATTGACTGGATTTTGAACAAATGCTATAATTCGTTGAGTTAGTCAAGGCTAACAAAAAAGAGTTAATGAATAGGGAGGACATTTAATGATGAAAAATAGGATGAAAATGCTTATAGCATCAATAACTATGATTACCGTGATCGTAGGTGCTACGGCATGTGGTACTGTTGGAGATTCTCAGGAAAACAATATAAAGGCAGAGGTTTCTGATGTTTCGGATAAAGAAAAAGCGGAAGAGCAGACCATTACCACACTTAATGGAGAGATTACTATTCCGGCGGCTCCGAAACGTATAGTGGTTGCTTTTTTTCAGGGTGATTTTCTTGCTTTGGGTATTAAACCAGTTGGTACAACGTTTAATGATGATGCTGTTTTTGAGCAGGAGTTAAGCGATGTAGAGGTTATTGATGCATGGGGGCTTGACCCTGAACTTGTAATGTCATTAGACCCGGATTTGATCATTTGGAATAATCCGGATGAATATGAAACTCTAAGTAAAATTGCTCCGACTGTAATCATGGATTACTATTCCATGGATTATACAGAAAGACTTGAATTTTTTGGCCAAATCACCGGAGAAGAAGAGCAGGCCCAGGAGCTGATTAAATCATTTGCTCAAAAGGTTGATGAAAGTAAGGAGGAGCTTACGTCTGCAAATAAAATGGATAAAACAGTTATTCTTTTGGAAAATCAGCAGGCAGGAAGTTTAAGGGTTTTTGGAAATGACTATGGCAGAGGCGGCGAATTGATCTACAATGAATTAGGATTTAATGCCCCAAAACGAGTGATGTCAGAAGTGATTAATACTGAAGGTGTAAGTTTTATTGATATATCTTATGAGGTGTTAGAAGAATATGCCAGTGATTATATATTTTCAGATGAAAATATAAAAGAATTAGAGGATAATCAGGTATTTAATTCTCTTGCTGCAGTGAGAGAAGGGCGGTTAATTGAAACGAACAGCGGTATGTTCTGGTTTTCAGATATAACTTCTATGAATGCTCAATTAGATTTTATTACAGACAACATTTTAAACAATTAAATTTAGTGTGTTAATGTCTAAAACTTTCCGGGAAACCGGAAAGTTTTTTATATTTGAAAATGTTAAAGTGAGATATTTTGTGGGATTTGTTTAAATTGTTATTTAAAATGGATGTTTATGTATAATAAAGCAGATTAATGATGGCAAAAGTACTTGATTTTTTTTCCAATAAGGAGTAAAATATCCCTACATAGAGATAAATGGGGCGGAGAAATGACGAAAATAGAAATGAAAGTTTTAATTGGTCTCAATCGTGCTGTAAATACAATTAACAGGCATTCCTCAAAAGTTCTCTCTGAGTTTGACCTTACGTTGGGCCAGTTTGCGGTTCTGGAGGTTTTATATCATAAGGGAGCGATGACTATAGGACAGGTTCAGGAGAAAATCCTTAGTTCCAGCGGGACTATGCCTCTTATCGTCAGTAATCTGGTAAAAAGAGGATATATAATCAGAAAAGCAGACAGTAAGGATAAACGAAGGTGTATACTTGATATTACAGATCAGGCAAGAGAGCTGATATCCTGCGCTTATCCTCAAAATGAAGCAGAGATTATTGAAATGATGAATATTTGGACAGAGGAAGAAAAAGAGCAACTATGTGCCTTGTTGAAAAAGTTTGGAGGAAACTAATATGGAAAGAAAAGTGAAAAATAAAGTTAAAGGGTTTAGAACCAAGGACGGGGCAGGTGTTAGTCTTGTCCGGGTTCTGGGAAATGCTACTGCTGATGAATATGATCCGATTTTAATGCTGGATTCTTTTGACAGTACTAATCCAGACGATTATACTGCGGGGTTTCCGATGCATCCCCACCGTGGCATAGAAACGGTCAGCTATATCTACAAAGGTAAGATGATGCATCGTGACAGTCTAGGTAATGAAGATACGATCCAGGATGGCGAGGTACAATGGATGACTGCAGGTTCAGGAATACTGCATGAAGAGAGACTTCCAGCTGCTGAACGTATGCTAGGCGTACAGTTATGGCTTAATCTGCCCGCTAAAGATAAGATGACAGTACCGGCCTATCATAGTATTAATCATGATCAGATAGAAGAAATTGAACTGGAACATGGAAAACTCAGGCTGCTTGCAGGAAAATATAAAGATAAGCTGGGGTATATGAGCAACTATCTTCCTTTAGACTATTATGATATACATCTAGATCCCCATGGGTCTGTTGTAATACCTACAGAAGAAGCTCGTTCTGTGATGATATTTACCCTTATTGCAGAAGCAAATATAGGAGGAGAGGTGATTGAAGAAAAGACAGCAGTGAAACTTACTGCAGGTGATCAGGTGACAATAACAAGTATGGACAAGCCGGCCCAGGTATTACTGATAAGTTCTTTACCGCTGGGCGAACCCATAGCTTGGGGCGGTCCAATTGTTATGAACACAAAAACTGAATTGCAGAAAGCTTTCAGGGATTTGGAAATAGGTACATTTTTACAAAAAGAAATAACATATGACAATGAAAAAAGTAATAAGTAAGGTTTATTCAGGAAGATGTAAAAAGAAAAAAGGAGTGTAATAAATATGAGCATAGTAAAATCATTAGAAAAACGCAGAACATACTATAATATCAAGAAAGAGCTTCCGGTAAAGGAAGAAGAAGTAATTGAATTGATTGAAAAGTTAACAGAACTGGTGCCGGACGCATTCAATATGAAGAGTGCACGTGTAGTTGTAGCTCTGGGAGAAAAACAAGATCAGTTATGGGATTCTGTTTATGATGTATTTGAAGGACAGGTTCCAAAAGAAAAGCTTGACAGTTTTAAAGCAGGAGCAGGAACGGTTCTCTATTTTTATGATAAAGAAGTTGTAGAAGGCTGCCAGAATCAATTTCCGCTTTATGCTTCAAACTTTCCGGTTTGGGCAAATCAGTCTAACGGCATGCTTCAACTCAGCATCTGGAGTGGGCTGCGTGAATTAGGGATAGGGGCATCTCTGCAGCACTATAATCCGGTGATTGATGCGAAAGTCCATGAATTGTTTGAGCTTCCTGAATCCTATATACTGCTGGGACAGATGCCTTTTGGAGGAATTGTATCTGAACCTGATGAGAAAGAAAAAGAAGATATAGCAAAACGTGTAAGAATTGAAAAATAGCGTATATAAACATTAATGTAATTTAAGCTGCCGAATAGATCAAAATAGGAATGTGTATTGGCGGCAATATTAAAATCAGGGAGTTCACAGGTAATCTGTGTTCTCCCTGATTTTTAGTGCCGGCAGGATAGACAAATAAATTCCATTTTCTTATTGATTTTTATATTGATGTCTAGTAGAATTAATGCAGTAGCGTTAGGAGGAAGAAAAATGTCTGATATTACAAGAGTTGCCTTGGATGCAATGGGCGGTGATAACGCACCTGTTGAGATGATTAAAGGTGCTGTAGAAGCTGTAAAACAGAGAGGCGATATCAAAGTCCTGCTTACAGGGCAGGAAGAATTGCTGAAGAAGACGTTGTCAGAATATACTTATCCACAAGACCGGATTGAGGTTGTAAATGCATCAGAAGTGATTGAGACTGCGGAACCTCCGGTTAAGGCTATCCGCAGAAAAAAGGATTCCTCCATTGTGGTAGCCATGAATCTGGTGAAAAGCGGAAAGGCAGATGCGTTTGTATCTGCGGGCAGTACGGGTGCAGTTCTGGTTGGCGGTCAGCTGCTGGTAGGCAGGATTAAAGGAGTGGTGAGACCTCCTCTTGCTCCGCTTATTCCTACAGCAAAAGGGGTAACACTATTGATTGATTGTGGAGCCAATGTCGACGCAAGGCCAGCACATCTTGTCCAGTTTGCTAAAATGGGTTCCATTTACATGGAAAATGTTGTAGGCAAAAAAAATCCCACGGTAGGAATTATAAATATCGGCGCAGAAGAGGAAAAAGGAAATGCATTGGTGAAAGAGACCTTTCCGCTGCTGAAAGAATGCGAAGATATTCATTTCGTGGGGAGTGTAGAGGCAAGGGATATACCATCAGGCAATGTGGATGTAGTTGTCTGTGAAGCTTTTGTAGGAAATGTGGTACTAAAGCTGTATGAAGGTTTAGGCAGCACGTTGATGAGTAAGATTAAAGCAGGTATGATGAGCTCACTAAGAAGTAAGCTGGGCGCACTTTTGGTTAAGCCTGCACTGAAAGCCACATTAAAAGATTTTGATGCCAGTGAATATGGTGGTGCACCATTGCTGGGGCTAAATGGACTGGTCATCAAGACACATGGCAGTTCAACATCAAAAGAGGTATGCAATTCCATTATTCAATGTGTCACATTTAAAGAACAGCAGATAAATGAAAAAATAAGAGCTGCTATTTTGACACAGAGTGAAAAAAAAGAAGACTAACGTAATAAAGAAAGGGATTAAAACTATGGAGTTTGAAAAGTTACAGGATATTATTGCAGATGTTTTAAATGTTCAAAAGGATGATATAAGACCGGAGACCACTTTTGTAGACGATTTAGGAGCTGACTCGCTTGATATTTTCCAGATAATCATGGGGATAGAAGAAGAGTTTGATATTGAAATAGATAACGATGAAGCAGAAAAAATTTCAACTGTGCAGGATGCAGTTGATCAGATAAAAAAAGCTGTAGAATAATAGGAATCAAATGGGGATGTTGCAGCATGCAAATATCCCCATTTTAATAAGGTGGCTGCAGTGGTATGTAGCCTGCTGGAGAGGAGAAAAAATGAAGGAGAGATTAAAGGAACTAGAGAAAAAAATTGGGTACAGATTTCAGGATTTTTCCCTGTTTATACAGGCTATGATGCATAGCTCTTATACCAATGAGAAACATCTCGAAAAATTTCACTGTAATGAAAGACTGGAATTTCTGGGAGATGCGGTACTGGAACTGGTGTCCAGTGAATATTTATTTTTGGAATCGCCCAAAGTTTCGGAGGGAGAATTGACAAAAACAAGAGCAAGCATGGTATGTGAGCCTGCCTTGGCATTTTGTGCCAGAGAAATCGATTTAGGATCTTATCTTTTATTAGGTAAAGGTGAGGAGGCTACTGGTGGCAGACAAAGAGAATCCATAACATCGGATGCATTAGAAGCCTTAATTGGAGCAATTTATCTGGACGGTGGTTTTACTAATGCAAAAGAGTTTATTCATCGATTTATTCTGACTGATTTAGAAAACAAAAAACTCTTTTTTGATAGCAAGACTATTTTGCAGGAGATTGTACAGGCCAGATTTGAAGAAGGAATATCGTACAAATTGGTTAAAGATGAAGGTCCGGATCATAACAAATCTTTTTTTGTTGAGGTGCTGATTGGTACTCAAGGTTACGGGGTTGGAAAGGGCAGGACAAAAAAGGCTGCTGAGCAGGATGCAGCATATAAAGCAATACTTGAATTACGAAAAGAAAAATAAAGCAGGTGTTATATGTATTTAAAAAGCATTGAGGTACAGGGGTTTAAGTCTTTTGCCCATAAAATAAAATTTGAATTCCATAATGGTATTACTGGTATTGTGGGACCAAATGGCAGTGGAAAGAGTAATGTGGCCGATGCTGTACGCTGGGTTCTTGGAGAACAGCGGGTAAAGCAGCTTCGTGGCGGTACAATGCAGGATGTTATTTTTTCCGGCACAGAAAATAGAAAGCCTCTCAGTTATGCATCAGTTGCCATTACACTGGATAATTCAGATCATCAGCTATCCGTAGATTTTGAAGAAGTTACGGTGACTAGAAAGTTATATCGTTCTGGTGAAAGTGAATATTTAATAAATGGTTCAGGCTGCCGTCTTAAGGACATTAATGAAATGTTTTATGATACGGGTATTGGCAAAGAGGGATACTCAATTATTGGACAGGGTCAAATTGATAAGATTTTGAGCGGAAAGCCGGAGGAAAGAAGAGAGCTTTTTGATGAAGCTGCCGGAATTGTGAAATTCAAACGCAGAAAGAATCTTTCAGTGAAAAAACTGGAAGAAGAGAGGCTTAACCTGACCAGAGTCAAGGATATATTGTCAGAGCTGGAGAAACAGACTGGTCCACTAAAGAAGCAGTCAGAAATAGCAAGAGAATATTTAAAGAATAAAGAAGAACTGAAGACTTTTGATATTAATATGTTTTTACTGGAAACAGAGCGGATCAAAGAACAAATAAGAGGGGTAGAAGGTAAGATTCAGGTTGCAGCACATGAACTTGAAGAAGCTAAAGTTAAATATGCGGATATGAAAGCCGAATATGAGGCAATAGAAGAAGAAGTTGAGGAGATTGAACTTTCTATTGACAAAGCCAAAAACCAGATGAACGAAACTACACTTCTTAAGCAGCAGCTAGAAGGCCAGATTAATGTCTTAAGAGAGCAGATGAATGCTATACGGATGAATGATGAGCACTATGATCACCGCTTAGGCACCATTAAAATCGAGATTGAGACAAGACAAAAACAGAAGGCAGAACTTGCAAAAGAACAAACAGCGGTTAAGGCAAAACTAGATGAGATGTCAAAAAGCAATGCAAAAGCAAAAGATGATTTGATTAGTTTGCAGACGATGATTACTGCCAAGTCTGCTGAAATGGAAAAGAATAAACAAGAAATTATAGATCTGTTAAACAACAGAGCATCAACAAAAGTTAAAAGTCAGCATTACACCACCACCCTTGAACAAATCACTGCAAGAAGATCAGAGCTGGGGAGAAGAATTTTGGAGATGTCGTCAGAGACAAAGAGCCAGAATGATATTCTTTCTTCCTATGAAGTAGAATTGAAACAGATTACAGAGGAGATTGCAGGGTATACCAGTCAGATAAGTAAAAGCGAGCAAGTAATTGAACAGCTGCAATCAAAACTTTCTAAAAAGCAAGAACAGCTGCGTTTGGGACAGACAGCTTACCACAGAGAATCCTCCAGACTTGAGTCTCTGAAAAATATTACGGAGAGATATGACGGTTATGGAAACAGTATTCGTAAGGTAATGAGCAATAAAGAACGGGAAAAGGGTCTGCTCGGAGTAGTTGCGGATATTATAAAAGTAGATAAAGAATACGAAATAGCCGTTGAGACTGCTTTGGGAGGTAATATTCAAAATATCGTTACAGACAGTGAAGAGACAGCCAAGAGAATGATTTCTTACTTAAAGCAGAATAAATTGGGAAGAGCCACTTTCTTACCTTTAACAAGCATGCGCACAGGTGCAGGTATCCGGCAGGCT
>POVV01000770.1_pt1 | contig 16663 bp, 15 predicted proteins | sample 1560271 | NCBI WGS metagenome assembly POVV01 (sample SAMN08337232, study PRJNA429181) | Bioreactor metagenome, whole genome shotgun sequencing project. | biome: cows' rumen and soil; feature: anaerobic; isolation source: anaerobic chemostat enrichment culture, galacturonate as sole carbon... | reverse complement strand
TATCCCTGACACCAGTTGTCATCCAAATTTTCTGCTAACAGATTACATCCCATTCTGTAGTACGGCGTGTCTGACAGGCTAAGCTGATATAGCGTTGGCCAGATGTCTTTATGGCTTCCTACTCGTTGCTCATCAAAATGGCTGTTCTGACGATAAGCCTGCGGAACGTACAGGTAGAATGGAACCGCATGGCTGATAGCCAACTCATTAGCATTGGGGTAGCCAATACCTCTAATATTATGGTCACCGGTAACGGCAATAATGGTATGTTCGCCCAATGGCTGAGATTTTACCCAACTGATAAACTGGCCTAATTGATCGTTGGTATAACGCAGCGTATGGAATACTTCCTGTAGTTCCTCACCGTTAGCCAGATTACTCAATCGATTTTGTTCAGCTTCAGACAGCGTTATCTCCGTTTTTGCATAGCTGTCCGGCGTTTTATAAGGCGGATGATGAGTGGTCGACATTGACATGATAAATACATGTTCCCCCTCTTTTTCTGCCTGAGCTAAACGGTCTTCGATAAAACGGAACATAAATTCATCGGGGACACCCCATGTGCCGGCCTGCGCTTCCGGATAACGTGATTTTAAGCCATTTTGCTCAATGAATTCACTGACGCCTAAATGAGGTAAAAACTGATTCAGATTACGCCATGAACCGTTGCCTGAAGTAACAAAAATAACCTTATAGCCGTTAGCCAGATAAGGCTTAAACATATTGCTGGCAAAGTCAGTAAGCTGGGCCGTGGACTGGCTAATGTTATTATGCGGGCTGCGGACAAAGAACCGGCTCAGGCTGTCAATTGTGCCGTCGCCTTCAGAAATAAACCGCTTGAAGCGCCAGTCTGTTTGCCAGTGGCTTCTCAGGGCCCCGAACAGATCTCGGTCCGGACGATCGTAGCTTTGCAGGTAGTAACCCATACTTTCCATAACGGCAAAAACGACATTTGGTGGCTGATTTCTGGCGATCGGATTACTGGCAGTCGTTGCCATAAATGGCGCCAGCCCGGCAGGCGTCGGATTATCTAGAAAACGGCTTAACAGCTCGGAACCTTGATTATCAGGTGCTTGTGCAAAGTGGCCATATTCCCGATAGGCTTTGTAAGCCCAAGAGAAAGCGATTGGGCCATTAGGCGTCAGCATATTCAATAATTTCACTTCCGAAATTTGAGCATCTGACTGCCGAAGCGGGAAGGTGCCGATCGAACCGCGCATGCCGACAAAGCCAACGGACAGTATAACCAGCGTTAAGATAACGGAAACTAACGGGCCGGCTGGGCGTAATGGCCGGACGTTTAATTGATGCTGCCAGCGTCGATAAATTTTAAACAGGATAATGGCAAACGCCACCAGACAAAGTATGCCGCGAATGACCGGATAGTCACTCCACAGGGTCTGCAGTACAGCGACAGTATCATCATCTATCAGACCGAAAACAAAGATATCGATCGCCCGTTCATAGGTAGCATAGTAAAAAATATTACCTACGGCCATGGTGGTGATAAATAGGCTGAGTATGGTTGCTAACAGCGGCCAGAAGCGTTGCCACACGGTAAAGCTGGCTTTATTGATGGCGAGTATTCCGGCTATCAGCAGGCAAGGGACAAAAAGTAAGCTGGCAACGCGAATATCAAATAGTCCGCCAATCCAGAACATTCGTTTTACATCAGCAGATAATCCGGCCAATACCTCATCGGAGCCATAATGCCAAAGGAGGTACGCTCTGGCGGTGAGCTGTATAACAACGGCTAACATCCATGGAAGTACTAATGCGCAGAAAGCCTGCTTAAATCTGGGGTACCACATAATAATATTTTTCCGAAAAATCTCATAATTTGCTTTAAATACAAATGGTTGCTTTTTATCTTGTTATTTTTTAATAGAATGACTTCCGCAACGAATCCGGATTTTTAAACGGCTTTGTAAACATCGTTAACTAAAGGGATTTGCCTGCTTTGCCGAAGGAAGCATATTGTCATTTGCCGCTGGGGTTTCAGTTCGGGATAAATTAATAAATCGCAACATGCTCTCTTCAATCTGCTCTGTCGGAATATTGTTTACGTTGTCATTATCAAAGAAACAGATTGCGTTATCTGACAGTGGCCCCCATGTTTCAATAGATGTATTTGCATAAAGAGCAACAAGCTTTTTATTTAAACAGGCAGCAAAGTGGCAAATTCCTCCGTCTCCGACTAATACGACATCAGCACAGTTTAATAAAGATAAAAAGCTGCTTAGGTCAGGAGTATCGCATATCTGAGAATCCATATTAAGAGACTGGCGTAGTTCTATTGCCCGATCTTTATCTTGCCCTTGGTACGAGATAATAACGCTAAATGAACTTAGTTTATGAACATTATTGGCTATGTTTGCCAGAGCAGGAACGGCCAACGAACTGGTTGTTCTGTTATTAGATACGGAAATGAACAGATAAGGAGGAGACAGTGCTAGTTTTTCATTGGGAGATTGATCAAGTTGGATTCTAGGATAAAGTTCGGAAGATAATGATTGAATCTTAGGATCGAGTATTCTTAAACAGTTAAGTGCCTGATGACCCTGTTTAAACTGTTCCTGAGGTCTTGGACGGTTAATAAAGCGTGAATGCCAGCTTTTTTTATCAACAATAGCAAACCGTTGCTTTCCATCCAGTAAGGCTAGAAATAGGTTATTTAGCTTCATTGGTGAAGTTTTGACTGAAATGACAATATCAAAATTTTCTGAGCGGTATTTTAAGGCGATTTGTATCAGTGCCAGATACTTGTTTCCGCCTGGAATAACGACGACTTTCAAATGGCTAAAAAAGTAAGGAACAATGGCACAGTTACGCTTATCTACAAATAGGGTAATCTCTGCATCAGGGTAGCTATTTTCTATATGCTTTATCAGAGGGACTGCACAGATGAAATCTCCAAATCCATTTCTGCGGATAATTGCGATTTTTTTGATATTTTTTGGTTCCATCACCAGTCCATAACAATTTCAAATGATTCACTGAGCGATATGGATAAACAACGGGTTATATTTCCCACTATAAACCACATATTCAATAGCTAAATGCAATGCAAGATTAGCGTGTAATTAATTATCTTTAATATTTGTGCTGATAACAATAGCTACTACCTATTTTATTGACCGGATGGACAGTGAATCAGTTTTTCCAAAAGTAATCTGGCTGTTAGGGAGAAATGCAGGTAAAAAACCCGGCTAACAAGCTATATTCTGCCGCTCGGATCCGCTAGAATTGCTGGTTTATAATGAAATCCTGTCAATCTATAACGACATAAAACGGTAAATGCTAAACCATGTTTGAAATTAATCCGCTAAAAAATCAAATTCAGGACCTGTCTGAACGGACATCGGTTCTGAGGGGGTATCTTTGACTATGATGCCAAGAAAGAACGTTTAGAAGAAGTCAATGCGGAGCTGGAACAGCCCGATGTCTGGAATGAGCCTGAGCGCGCTCAGGCCCTTGGTAAAGAACGTTCTTCCCTTGAAGCCATTGTAGAAACTATCGATCAGATGGAACAAGGTTTAGATGATGTTACTGGTCTTCTGGAATTAGCCGTTGAAGAAGACGACGAAGATACTTTTAATGAAACTATCGAAGAACTAAACGGACTTGAGGCTAAGCTGTCTCAGCTTGAGTTCCGCCGTATGTTCTCCGGTGAATATGACAGCGCTAATTGTTATATCGATATCCAAGCCGGTTCCGGCGGAACCGAGGCTCAGGATTGGGCCAGCATGCTGGTTCGTATGTATTTACGCTGGGCCGAAGATAAAGGCTTTAAGACCGAGATGATTGAAGAGTCTGATGGTGACGTAGCCGGTACTAAGTCTGCCACTATCAGGGTTATTGGTGAATATGCATACGGCTGGTTACGTACTGAAACTGGCGTTCATCGCCTGGTGCGTAAAAGTCCGTTTGATTCCGGTGGCCGTCGCCACACCTCTTTTAGTTCAGCGTTTATTTACCCAGAAGTCGATGATGATATTGATATTGATATCAATCCGGCGGATCTACGTATTGACGTTTATCGTGCTTCCGGTGCCGGTGGCCAGCACGTCAATAAAACTGAATCTGCGGTGCGTATAACCCATATGCCAACCAATATTGTGGTTCAATGCCAGAACGATCGCTCACAGCATAAAAATAGAGATCAGGCTATGCGTCAGCTAAAAGCCAAGCTGTATGAGTATGAGATGCAAAAGAAAAATGCGGATAAACAGATGATGGAAGATAACAAATCTGACATCGGCTGGGGTAGCCAGATTCGCTCTTATGTACTGGATGACTCGCGAATTAAAGACTTACGTACCGGTGTTGAAACTCGTAATACGCAGGCCGTATTAGATGGCGACCTGGATAGATTTATTGAAGCAAGCTTAAAAGCTGGGCTATAAAAGGATAGAACAGAAATGTCTGAGCAACCGAAAGAACACGATTTAGCTGAATCGGCCGCGGAATTAAATAATGAACTACAGTCCCGCCGTGAAAAATTAGCTGCGCTGCGTGAGCTGGGAAATCCGTTCCCGAATGATTTTCGCCGTGATGTCACCGCTGACAAGTTACACAGCCTGTACGGTGATAAAGATAAAGAGCAGCTTGACGCTTTAGGTATTGAAGTGGCGATTGCCGGCAGAATGATGACCCGCCGTATTATGGGTAAAGCATCGTTTGCTACTCTGCAGGATGTCGGCGGCCGCATTCAGATTTATGTTTCTCGTGATGATTTACCGGAAGGTATTTATAACGAACAGTTTAAGAAATGGGATCTTGGTGATGTAATTGCTGCCCGTGGCCGACTGTTCAGAACTAAGACCGGAGAACTCTCGGTTCACTGTCATGAAGTACGTCTGTTAACCAAAGCATTACGCCCGCTGCCGGACAAATTCCACGGCTTAGCCGATCAGGAAACCCGCTATCGCCAGCGCTATTTGGATCTGATCACCAACGACGATTCTCGCCGGACATTTGTTATTCGCTCTAAAATCATGGCCGCCATCCGCAACTTTATGGTTCAACGTGACTTTATGGAAGTTGAAACGCCAATGATGCAGGTCATTCCAGGCGGCGCAACGGCTCGCCCGTTTGTGACTCATCATAATGCGCTGGATATTGATATGTATCTGCGTATTGCCCCGGAGCTTTATTTGAAGCGTTTGGTGGTCGGTGGTTTTGAACGGGTATTCGAGATTAACCGTAACTTCCGTAATGAAGGGGTTTCTCCGCGCCACAATCCAGAATTTACCATGATTGAGCTTTATATGGCTTATGCCGATTATAAAGACCTGATTGCTCTGACTGAAGATTTGTTCCGCACATTGACCACCGATGTATTGGGTTCATCAACGGTTGAGTATGGCGATCAGACTTTTGATTTTGGTAAGCCTTTTACCAAAATGACGATGAAAGAAGCCATCTGTCACTATCGTCCGGAAACTAACGTTGCCGACCTGGACGATATGGAAAAAGCCAAAGCTATTGCTCAATCTATTGGTATTAAAATTGAGAAGAGCTGGGGCTTAGGCCGTATTCAATGTGAAATATTTGAAGAGACTGCTGAGAGTCATTTGATCCAGCCTACCTTTATTACTGAGTATCCGGCAGAAGTGTCCCCACTGGCGCGCCGTAATGATGACAATCCGTTTATTACCGATCGTTTTGAGTTCTTTATCGGCGGGCGTGAAATCGGTAACGGCTTCTCTGAGTTGAATGACGCAGAAGATCAGGCTGAGCGCTTTGCTGAGCAGGTCAATCAGAAGGATGCCGGTGATGATGAGGCGATGTTCTATGATGAGGACTATATCACCGCACTGGAACACGGTTTACCACCGACCGCTGGTTTAGGTATCGGTATTGACCGCATGGTGATGCTGTTTACTAACAGTCACACTATTCGTGATGTGATCCTGTTCCCGGCAATGCGCCCGGTTAAGTAATCTTAATCAGTAGAAAAAAGGAGTCGTGATAAATATCGCGGCTCCTTTTTTATGGGGAATAAAAAACACGGTATTTAGCCCTTTTTACTAGCAGCGGTACCTGAAAAATTTCTATGCAGCGCTGGACGTTGATTGATTTTCAGCAACCACTTCAGTATGCGTATTAGCGAGAATTGCCGGTGATGGTGATGCTTTGTGTCCACTTTTGTTTTTTAGGTGCATAAACCAAAAAGGCAAACCTACCAGAAGCCCGCCAAGGATGTTACCGATAGTGACCGGCAGCAGGTTGTGGGCCACAAAGTTGCTAAAGGTCAGATCGGCAAAGTTATCCGGCGTCATATTAATTGCCAACCAGAACTCAGGTTCGGCAAAGTTTTTAACCATCAATCCCATTGGAATCATGTACATATTGGCGATGCTATGCTCAAAGCCGCTGGCCACAAACATGGCGATCGGCAGGATAAGTATAAACATTTTGTCCATCAGGCTTTTGCCTGCATAGTTCATCCAAACGGCCAGACATACCATCAGGTTAGCCATCAGACCCAAAAAAATAGCCTGAATAAAAGTATGGTGGAGTTTATAATTGGCCGTATTCAGTACGTTCAGGCCCCACTGTCCGTTAGCGGCATCATGCTGTCCGGCTAACCATATGATGGCGACTAACAGCAGTGCGCCAATAAAATTACCGATATAAACGTTAAACCAGTTTGCTAACATTTGCCCTAAGGTAATTCTGCCGCTGGCCTTGGCTACGCAGGTCAAAATTGTTGAAGTAAATAAGTCTACGCCGCAGGCGACAACGAGCATCAGTCCCAGAGAGAAGCAGGCACCGCCTAAAAATTTAGCCCATCCATAGGGGGCATCAGCAGTGCCGGTAGTGGCTGTAATATAGAAGACAAAGGCAATGGATATAAACAGGCCGGCGAGTATTGATGAAACATAGGTTTGAGCTATAGGTTTGTTAGTTTTATATACTCCTGCATCTTCAGCTATTTTGGCCATTTCAGGGGCTGAGAAGCAGCTAACACTATTCGAATTATTATCCATAATGGTACTCTCTTAGTTATCGATTATTACGTTGACTGCTGCCGACCTGAGTTCAGTGAGACAAATATAGGATATACGGCAACGGGCATGTATAGGGTATTGACGAGTATTGTCGCCAGTGTCGAAAATCTATCAGAGCGTAGGTGGCTTAACGTCAGAAGCTGAAGCCTGCGGTTTTGATGATATTCAGCCTTTCTCCGTGGGTAAGAACACCATAACTACCGTTAACTAAGCATATTTCATGCCAGAGATTTTTATGATTTTGATATTTTTAACTGACTGATAACTATTATTTTTTGATATTTAGTCCAACGTGACTTAGTGTCGGTTTGTCATAAGTGACGATCATTGCTGACAAATTTATAAATGATTCTTATTTATATTTGTTGTGGTTAAATATATTGATAAGCGTTTTTCATCTGTTATTTTAGGTTAAATAAGACTGGTTTTTAATATCGTGAAGGAATTAATTTCCAATGGTTGTAATAACCTATGTCTATGATAGGTTATTACTATCTGCAATATTATTTTAGGCTGCTATAATGAACGCAGTTAAAGAATAACGTTAATGTGAAATAAATATGAGGAAATGGACAATGAGCACAATTAAATCATTAAAAACCAAAGATTCTAAATTAGCATTTACACGTAATGATGTAGATGAGAGCGTAAAACTTTCCTCCATTAAAGCATTAAACTATATGGTTGCTCAATTTGCCGATTTGGCTTTGATCACTAAACAAGCGCACTGGAATATGAAAGGTGCAAACTTTATCAGCGTGCACGAAATGATTGATGGTTTCCGTACCGCGCTGTTAGACCATCAGGATACCTTTGCAGAACGCGTTGTTCAGTTTGGCGGTACCGCGATGGGTACATTACAAGCGGTAGCCGTTACCACAACGTTAAAAGCGTATCCAACCGATATCTATACGGTTAAAGACCATTTGGTTGCGTTGGCCGATCGTTATGCTGTGGTGGCAAACGAATTGCGTAAAGCCATTGTTGAGGCGCAAGATGAAGACGTTGCTGATATGTTTACCGCAGCTTCCCGTGATTTAGATAAATTCCTATGGTTTATGGAAGCTCAATTAGCTTAATATTTCTCTATCACTAAACAGAAAGCCCCTGGTATTTATACCAGGGGCTTTTTTATTATGGCAACGACCTGAATGATCAGAAGGATATTTATTGATTTTAAGTTGAGCTCAATTAATATAAAAACTTCATGGGTACTCTGTAGGTGAAATAATGAAGCAGCTGTCTAAATATATTGAACTTTATCGTCCGCCGCACTTACATTTGCGTATTCAAGATGAGGCTGATGCTCCGGATATTTTTACCTTAGTTCAGTCAGAGCAGCAGCGTTTAAGTCAGACGCTTCCCTGGCCGATGTCAGTTCGACACCAGAATGATACTTTGAATACCATTAAACAGAACCGCCAGCTATTCGCTCAGGGGACTTCAGCGGTTTATGTCATTCGCTGGGATGGTAAAATTGCAGGAATTGTAGGCTTTAATACCATTGATGGTGATGAAGCGGTTATTGGCTATTGGATTGCTTCCGCCTTTGAGGGCAAAAGTGTTGCCTATAATGCCGTTTCTGCTCTGGTTGACTGGTATGCAAAAGAAGGTGAGCTAAAAACCTTTATTATAAAATGTTCGGTAGAAAATCCCCGCAGCAACCGCCTTGCCCAACGATTAGGCTTTTATTTTCACCATCTGGAACCGCAGGGTGAGAAGATCGGCCAGCGTTTTTTAGACCAGAATATCTATTATTATTCACCGTCAGACAAATCAGCGGGGTAACATCCGTTTGGTTGTATGCCTGACTCCGGGTTCTTCACATACTATCCCGGCAGAATTTTTATCTTAGGGACTGCTAATGACACAGAATATTTATGACGATCAGACTTTTTTTGATGGTTATGCCCAGCTTAGTCGATCGGTCGACGGGCTAAACGGAGCACCTGAGTGGCCGGCTATCAAAAAGATGCTTCCTGACCTGAAAGGCTTGAGGGTGATTGACTTAGGCTGTGGTTATGGTTGGTTTTGCCGTAGTGCCCGAGAGCAAGGAGCCGCTGAAGTTATGGGATTAGATCTGTCACAAAAGATGCTCAATAAAGCTAAATCCATGACTCATGATGAGGCGATAAGCTATAGGTTAGCCAATCTGGAGTCACTTGAACTTGCTGAAAATAGCTATGACTTAGCTTACAGCTCGCTGGCATTACACTATATCGTCAACTTACCACAACTGTTAAAGACGATTTATAACTCATTGGTTTCCGGAGGGTACTTGGTATTCTCAGCCGAGCACCCAATTTTCACTGCGCCCAAACATCAGGGATGGATAGTTGATGTGCAGGGGCAAAAGTCATGGCCGGTAAACAGCTATCAGGCTGAAGGTCAACGGATTACTCATTGGCTAGCTGAGGGGGTAGTGAAGCAGCACCGCATGCTGGGTACATATATCAATTTGTTGATTGACCAAGGGTTCACTATTAGCCATCTTGAAGAGTGGGGGCCAACGCCTCAGCAGATAGCGGATACTCCGGCGTTGGACGAAGAAAAAGAACGGCCGATGATATTTTTACTTTCTGCCAGAAAGTAACTAACAGCCGGGAATATATTTGTTAACTGAATGATGCAGATATCAGTTCGGACGTCTCTAATTAATGAATGAAACTAGTACATTAGAATATTGTGACATTTTATTCTGTAAATAAGTAAAATTATGGTTGACGAGCTCCACGAATTTAACGTATTTTTGCAGTCTGCAAAGAGGAGTAACTTCGTTGTCGGCTAATCGTCAGTACGATGCACGCATATGCATCCGGTTACCGAGCAACCTTGGGTTGTAAGTGAGATCTTGCCGGAAGGCGAGGTGCGCTTATAGCTAACTAAATTAGCGGTCGCGTCTTCCGACGTTGGCCGTTTTTTTATGTCTGAAGATTAGGTTTTTGACTGGCTGAACTATGATTTGTGAAGGGTATATCACCTTTTACTGAGGTAGCGAAGGCAGCAAAAATTGAAGGAGACTCCTGAATGAATTCTATTGGTAATCCCCTGCTGTGGGGCAGCTTTACCGTTATCGTTGTTATTATGCTACTTATCGATCTGCTAGGTCAGGGAAAGAAACAGGGTGGCGCAATGTCATTTCGCCAGGCAGCCGTCTGGTCAATCGTCTGGGTAAGTTTATCTCTACTGTTTAACTTCGGTTTATGGTGGTACCTGAAAGGGACCGCCGGACAACCGGTGGCTGACACTCAGGCCCTGGCCTTTTTAACCGGTTACTTAATTGAGAAAGCGCTGGCCGTCGATAACGTTTTTGTCTGGTTGATGCTGTTTAGTTATTTTGCCGTGCCGGTTGCCCTACAACGCAGAGTATTAGTTTATGGCGTATTAGGTGCGATCGTTCTGCGGGCCATTATGATTTTTGGCGGTAGCTGGCTGATAACTGAGTTTGAATGGTTACTTTATGTATTCGGCGCATTTTTGCTGTTTACCGGTATTAAAATGGCATTTGCCAACGATGATGATGGTGATATTGGCGAAAAACCATTAATTAAGTGGATTCGTGGTCACATTAGAATGACAGACCGTATTGACGGAGAGCGTTTCTTTGTTCGTCAGAATGGCCTTCTGTATGCCACTCCACTGTTTTTAGTATTGATTCTGGTTGAAATCAGTGACGTTATTTTTGCCGTTGATAGTATTCCGGCTATCTTTGCTGTGACCACCGATCCTTTTATCGTTCTGACATCTAATCTGTTTGCCATCTTAGGGCTTAGGGCGATGTACTTTTTATTGGTAAACGTTGCTGAACGTTTCTCAATGCTTAAGTATGGTTTAGCCGTCATTTTAGTGTTTATTGGTATAAAAATGCTGATTGTTGATTTTTACCATATCCCGGTAGCTTACTCTTTGGGTACCGTGGGGAGTATTTTAGCCATCACCTTAGGGATTAACGTTTGGGTTAACCGTCAGGCAGATAAAAAGGCAGGTAAGCTATAACGCAATGTTAGGAAAGATATCAACGGTGATGTTATTTAACCCAGATAACTAGCCGGCGTTGTCGCCATACAAAAAGCCACTGTGTTTTTAATACAGTGGCTTTTTACTGTCATTGGTATCAACGCAGATTACTGGCGATAGGCCTGACGGATTTGTTGGATAGTATTGGTAAATGCTTCAGCTTCAGCCTGATTTTCGTGTTCAGAAATCAGCTTCTCCATTCTTAGGATAACTTTACCAGAATCGGCCTGGCCCATAGCTTTAAGCATTAGGGTCATAATGGCTTTCAGGCAGGTGATCTCTTTAGCCATTTCTTCCTGCGTAGAGGCTGTCGGGAAATCGATGTTGTTCATAGTGTGTCCTGTCGATATCGATGCTTTTCATCTTTCAAGTCACCAATCAGTGAGCTTGTCGTCTTCCTGCACCTCGAGTGATTTTAAGTATGTCGGATTAAATTCGCTAAGTATGTTAGCAAAGTATTTATCAATAAGAGAGCATCTCTTAGTTTAAAAATGTTGAAAACAGCCTATATTATAGAGATAATAATTCTCATTACTGTTTGTGAGCGCACCATTTTATGTCATCAGCCCTTAAGGCATTAAAGAAACTGCGTAAGAAAGCGGCTAAGCACGCAAGTAAGGATAAAACCGGCGATCGTGCTTTACAGCAACTTTCTCGACCTGTGGCTTTACCTGTTAATCACGCTCGATCTGCCAAGCCAACGGCAGATGATTCCGCATGGCGTGAATTATCTCAGGAGGTTGTCGGTTCAATGTTGGGCGAAGTATCTAAACCGTTACGCCCTTTGCTTGACTGGTTTAATCATACCGGTGGCGTGGGGTTAGTGCTGGATAGTTTGCAGACAAAACGCAGCAGCGCCGGGCAGCAGCCATTTTCAAACAGTATGCGTATATCAACCAAGAACATTTCAACTCCGGCTATATTGCGTTTGCCGCTTAAGTCCCCGCCTTGTAAACGTTGCCCAGCTAAGATGGGCGGTGTTTGTCAGTGTGCAGCTAAACGCTTTGGCTAACGCGTATTGATATGGCCTCTACTGTAAAAACTCCGATATACCAAGGGTGCCAACCCGGTCTCTTGTTTAAATATCCTGCAAAAATAGCCAATATCTTCAAAATCGCTTTATTGAGTAATTTGTTGAATAGTCAGTTTTTCTTCCAATATCAATGAGTGGCACGTTAAATGCGCTGTGCATGAATTGATTGCAGTGGTTAACGCAGGTAAGACCATGAGATTTGAGTAAGGGGGCGTTATTTTGAGAAGATTTCAACAGCAGATATTGGGGATTTAAATGCTCAATAACCAATATACTGGCGGGAATATATCTATATTCGTCATACTTCAAGCTGCATCTTTGTTGGCTGCGGTCACTCACCCGAACCACTTACCTGAGTAAGCTCATCGGGGCTTGCTCTCTTGCCGACGCGATGCCACTCGAATTATTTTGGCTATAAAGAACAGCCCTGTTGATTACCGCGTATCAATCAACAGGACTTAAATGATTATTATCTGGCAAATGCGGCTACGGCGCTGACCAACGGGCCACCCAGAGTACGTTTTAACGTTGTCAGGGCAATACCTTTAAGTAAGGTTTTCGCTCCCTGGCGCACGGCATTATTGATGAAGTCACGCTCTTCGCTCTGTTCCATCCAGCCATAGCTGTCTACGGTTTCCAACAACGCTCCGGCGGTAATGACCTTGCTATCAAAACGAATAGCCACAGAACCGGCATAGCGACGGTACTGGATCTCTTTGATACCAGGAATTTGTTCAAGCTGTTCAATCAAAGCCGTTACTTCGGCATGATGATGCTGAATATATTCCGAACGAATACGGATACGGTTTTGGGTCTGATGAACGTATGGAGTCATGGTGATACACCTAAATGATAAAGGTAACGAGAATAATTTACATTAAGGTTCGTGGTCTGTCCAGTATTCTTATTGACCAGTTTGCGCTGTGAGATGACAAAAATTTATCCATTTATGTTGTTTTGTCATTTAAATGTGACTTACTACAAAATGAAGCATGTTTAGGTGTTTAAAATCATTGGGTAGCGTCATATGATAGTCATAACAAAAATTTAACTCTTTCCTGCGTTTTACGTGGGATGAATGAATCTCATTTAGGACACAGAATGTCATCCAATAGCTTTAGTGGATTAATGGCGTTGCGCCGCTTTGTTGAACTTGCCCACCACATACCGGGTCGTTTAAGGCTACGCTTTACTAATCGCTTAATTGCAGGACTTAGTCAGAGCAAACTCTCTTCCCTTGAAGAGTTATGTGGCCCGGATCAATGCCTGCGTAGCTATACGCTAAATACAACGACCGGCAGTCTATTACTGGAATACGATGCAAAACGGTTATCACCGGCTCTGTTAGAGCAACTGTTTGGTGCTGATGACGATCTCGCACAGCAGGCCTTAACCGCCATTTTGCCAATTATCTCTCCGTCAGATAGCCAATAACGAGGAACTGAACATGAGCAGCGACAGCAACAATAACGATCAGGAAAATCAGGGGTTTCAGGGAATGCCGCCATATGGCCCTTACGGCTATCCGACACCGCAACAGATGCAGCAAATGCAACAGCAGATGCAGCAACAAATGCAGATGCAGCAGCAACAGATGATGTGGCAGCCTTATCCACCAATGTGGAATCCAATGTGCGGTCAGCCGCCGATGGGCTATCCGATGTCGCAGCAACCACCACAATTTCAACAACCTCAGGCTCAGCAACCCATGCAGCCGGGCTTCGACTGGAGCGGACAGGCCCAGGGTATGGTTGAAGGGATGATGGGCGAGCAGGCGGGCATCTTTAAAAATATTATCAGCACTATTGGCGTTGATGATAAAGAGTTTTGGAAAGGGGCAATGATAGGGGCTGCCGCAGCGCTTATTTTAAGTAATGAAAGCGTGCGCAATACCTTACTGCAAACTTTTGCTAACGCCGGTGATCTGCTGAAAACCGGTAGTTCAAAAGTGAAAGACGCGGCTGAAAGCAGTGCCAACAGCGTGAAAGAGACGGTTGCCACCAGCAGTGCTATTTTCCGTGATACCGTTCAGGCCGGTAAAGATGGTTTTCAGGAATCGGTAGAACGCCATCGCCAGCCAGAGATTGCAGAGGGAGACGACGAGCATGAGCAATAATAGCGATCGTTTAAATCCGGCCAGTAGAGCCCTGATTGCCGGCGCCTTAGTGGGTGCAACCGCTTCGGGTGTAGAACAATGGCGTCGTTACCAAAATGGTGAGCAGACCATTAATCAGGCCACCAGCAAAGTATTGATCGATGCCACTAAAGCCGGCTTGGTCAGCGGCGCGGCAATGACCGTTGCCAATGCAACGGCCGGACGTCCGATATTAACGTTATTAACGGTGCTTAGCGCAGGTGCTGCCGGCCTGTATCTATTAGATGCAATGAAGAAAGGACAGACAGATGAAACAGCCGAATAATCCTTATTACTATAATCCGTATTACATGCCGTATGCGCCTTATCCGGTTGATCAGACTCCGCCTCAACAGCCTTATCGTACTGATAACAGCCGTGCGCATCTCATTACCGGTATTGTTGCCGGTGCAGCTATTGCTTATCTGCTGTCTAACCGTAACGTACAACAAAGCATCAGCTCGACGGCTAACAAAGCTTGGGGAGCGGTGCGCGGTGAAGTTGAAGAGTTAAAAGAGCGTTTGGCTGATGTTCAGGCAGAGCTGGATTACTACCGCGATAAAGATCAAGACAGCGAGTAATTGCCCTAATGACCAATCAAACTCTTGTTACTCTGGTACATAAGTTACCGGGAAGGCTACGCGCGCGTATTCCTTATTTACGTCAAAATCAGGATGTTGCGGGCTGGCTTAAAACTCAGTTGCTGTCCTTAGCCGGCGTGCGGAGCGTACGTTTACGCCCGGCGGCTGCTTCGGCGGTACTGACCTACGATATTAATAAGACCGATGAGCTGACGTTGCTGGCTCAGCTCAACGCAATTGACTGGTCTCTGGCAACCGACAGTGAGTATGAAACTGAATACTGTGGCGGTGATAATCTGCTGAACATTGCCGGTCTGGCAATGACTCAGTTTCTCCCCAAACGTTGGGCTGCGCTGCCGGCAATGGTACTAATTGCTCCAACTATAGCCGAAGGTATTGATTCACTACGCCACCGGGAGTTAAAGGTTGAAGTGCTCGATGGCTTGGCGTTGGGCTTATCAATGGTGCGCGGAGATTATCGTACTGCGATGCTGACTCAAAGCTTGCTGACCCTTGGTGAATACTTTGAGCAAGAGACCAGCCGACATTCTGATGAGCTATTGTCTCAATTGATGCAGCCTCAATATCATCCGGTATGGATTGAGCGAGACGGCACCAGCTGTGAAATCAATGCTGAACAGCTAACCAACGGTGATGTTATGCTGCTCGGTCCGGGAGATAATATTCCGGCAGATGGCACAGTACTGCGCGGCGTTGGTTTAATTAATCAGGCTTCGATGACCGGTGAAAGCGTACCTGTTCGGCGTGAGTGCGGGGCGTGGGTGTTTGCCGGTACTCAGGTTCAGGACGGTAATATTGCCGTCAGAGCAGATAAAGTTGGCGATGAGTCTTCGACGGCTAATATTCGTCGTTTTATCACTGAATCACTTAGCCAGCGCAGTGAAACTCAACAGGTAACCCAAAAAATGGCTGACCGTCGGGTCGCGATTACTCTTGCCGCCGGTGCGGGTGTTTTTGCCCTGACCCGTGACTGGAATCGCCTGGCTTCGGTTTTCTTGGTTGATTACTCCTGTGCTTTAAAACTCAGTACGCCAATTGCCTTTAAATCTATTATGTATAAGGCGGCTAACTCTGGCCTGTTGCTGAAGGGCGGGCGGGCGATTGAACAACTGGCTGATATTGACACGGTGGTGTTTGATAAGACCGGTACGCTGACCTATGGCGATATGCTGGTGACCGACGTTGTCAGTTTTGATCCAAAACATACTTGGGCAGAGCGTCTGCTGGCGATTGCGGCCTCGGTTGAAGAACACAGTAACCATCCTCTGGCCAGAGCGGTGGTCAGCGCAGCGAAACAGCATGAGCTTCCTCATATTAATCATGGTGAAGTGGAATATGTTATTGCTCACGGCTTGATCTCTGAACTGGATGACCATCGCATGGCAATCGGCAGCCGCCATTTCCTGCATGAACATTACAATATTGATTTCGGGCCGTTTGAGTCTCAGATTGATGAGTTGGAAGAGCAGGGGCGCCATCTGCTGTTTATTAGCCTGGATGAACGTCTGGTAGGAATGATTGGCCTGCAGGATAACGTGCGGGAAGAAGCGGCTGAGGTGATCAGCCAACTGCGCGATCTGGGTGTGAAGAACGTTGTATTGCTAACCGGTGATAAATATCACAAGGCTGAGCAAATGGCGAAAGAGCTGGGCATTGATCGTTTCTATGCCGAAGCAACGCCTGAAAGCAAAGTCAGCGTGGTTCAGTCACTGCAGGAGCAAGGCTGCCGCGTGATGTTTGTCGGCGACGGGGTGAATGATGCTCCGGTACTGACTCAGGCAAACGTTGGTCTGGCAATGAACCGTAGTACTGAACTGGCCCAGCAGGCCGCCGATGCAGTATTGCTGCAAGATGCGCTGCA
>POVV01000769.1_pt1 | contig 16673 bp, 11 predicted proteins | sample 1560271 | NCBI WGS metagenome assembly POVV01 (sample SAMN08337232, study PRJNA429181) | Bioreactor metagenome, whole genome shotgun sequencing project. | biome: cows' rumen and soil; feature: anaerobic; isolation source: anaerobic chemostat enrichment culture, galacturonate as sole carbon... | reverse complement strand
GTTGGTAGAACGCATGCTGGCCGTTAGTACCAGGCTCCCCCCAAATAATCGGGCCGGTTTGATAACTGACCTTATTACCATCGCGATCGACATATTTACCATTAGACTCCATATTTCCCTGTTGGAAATAGGCCGCAAAACGATGCATATACTGATCATAAGGCAGAATTGCTTCAGTTTCTGCACCAAAGAAATTGTTATACCAAAGGCCAATCAGAGCCAGCGTCACCGGTAAATTCTTCTCAAGCGGGGTATCTGCGAAGTGACGATCCATTGCATGAGCGCCGCTCAGCAGCATCTCGAAGTTATCAAATCCGACAGATAGAGCAATCGACAGGCCAATGGCTGACCACAAAGAATAGCGCCCGCCAACCCAGTCCCAGAATTCAAACATATTGGCCGTATCAATGCCAAACTCACCTACGGCGGTCGCGTTAGTCGATAGAGCAGCAAAATGCTTGGCCACGTCCCGATCTTTACCGGCGCTCAAGAACCAGTCGCGTGCAGTATGAGCGTTGGTCATGGTTTCTTGAGTCGTGAATGTTTTAGATGCAATCAGAAACAGCGTCGTTTCAGGATTCAGCGTTTTCAAGGTTTCAGCGATATGAGTGGCATCAACGTTAGAAACAAAGTGCATATTCAAATGATTTTTATAAGGACGCAGCGCCTCTGTCACCATATAAGGACCAAGGTCTGAACCACCAATTCCGATATTAACCACATCGGTAATCGCTTTACCGGTAAATCCTTTCCATTCACCGCTAATAATTCGATGGCAGAACGACTTCATTTTTGCTAATACCGCATTCACTTCCGGCATGACGTCTTTACCATCGACCATAATCGGCGTGCTGGAACGATTGCGTAATGCAACGTGTAACACGGAACGATCTTCGGTGCGGTTGATTTTCTCACCGCTGAACATCGATTTGATCGCGCCGGATAAATCAGTCTCTTTGGCTAAATCGCGTAATAACGTTAAGGTTTTATCCGTAATGCGGTTCTTCGAAAAATCCACCAGCATTTTATCATCAAAGGTTGCCGAAAAGCGGTTAAAACGCTCACTGTCTTGAGCAAATAAATCACGCATAGTGACCGCTTTCATCTCGTCAAAATGATTTTCCAGTGCTTGCCAGGCAACCGTGGTAGTGGGATTGATATTTTTCATCATGGGGCCCTTATACATGAAATAAAAACAGAAGATAAATCGATTGTATCCTGTTCACATGTGATTGAGATCACTTTTATTCAGCTTTCCATCTCTTGATATCACACGCGGTCATCTAATATTTAATTACCATGCTATCAGTATGGAATACTCAGCATGATTTAACTTAGATTCAGGCTATAGTTTCCAAAATTCATCGGTTTTAAAACGACTATCTAAATAATCTAATAAGGCACGCAACGCTGCTGACATATGGTTACGCGAAGTGTAAATGGCATAAATAGACATCTCCTCAAGCGTATAATCAGTCAAAATCGCTTCCAGTTTGCCTTCTGCAATCTCAGTTTTAGCAAAATAAACCGGTAGAACGGTAATACCGACACCGGCAAGCGCCGCCTGCTTTAGTACCATCGCTTCATTGGCACAGATACGGGATTTTATCGGAATACGAATTTCTTTTTGGCTATCGTTGAGATAGTTAAACACCCATGAATGAGTACCAAACTTAGCGTGAGTCAGGCAAGAATGAGAGGTCAGTTCTTCTGGCCTCTGCGGCCGCCCATGAAGGTTTAGATAATGAGGCGATGCGCAAACTAACGACGGGCACCTCGCTAAAGGGCGGGCAATGATACCTGGTTCAAGCGTGTTGGTAATTCGAATAGCCAAATCAATACGCTCATCTACCAGATTGACGTGCCGTTCAAGCAATTGCACATCAATGCTCACCAGTGGATAACGCAATGCATACTCAGCGATCACATTCGCTAAATAGGCTTGGCTAAACGCTTGGCTACAGGTAATCCGTAAAGCCCCTTTGGGCTCGGAAGCGTTCTCATGCTTAGTTGCCAGCATCTTTTCCTGAACCTGAAGCATTTGCCGACAATCGACTAGCGCTAATTCGCCCGCAGAAGTCAAACTCAAGCTGCGGGTAGAACGATGCAATAATCGGGTTCCCAGCCACCGTTCTAATTCGGCTAAGTGGCGTGATGCTTTTGCTCTGGACAGCCCTAAACGATCTGCCGCCGCAGTTAAGCTACCCCGCTCTACCGTTTCCACAAACACCTGCATGGCACTTAGCTTGTCCATTTATTATTCGCTCATTTTCTGCAACAGTTTGTTATTAAATACCCTATATTTAAAACAATAGAAAGTGATTACAGTAGCCCCATAGATACACATTACCGATTGGGGATTAAAATGAAATTTAACCTATTGTTTAGTTGGCTGTTATTAATCTTTTCCGTTGCAGCTCACGCCGAGACTCAAAGCCAACAACAGATAAATAAGCAAACTGTGATTGATTTTTACCAGACCGGTATTAACCAAAAAGACGGTGAGTCCGCAGCTAAATATTTGGGTAAAAACTATGTTCAGCATAATCCAAATGCCCAAGACGGCGTTGAAGGATTTAAGAACTATGTTAACTACTTGAAGACTAACCAACCCCAATCACACAGCGAGATTAAGCAGGTATTTACCGACGGTGACTACGTCATTCTGCACGTAAAGAGTACCTTACTTCCCGGTGATAGTGGTCAGGCTGTGATTGATATTTTCAAACTTGAAGATGGAAAAATTGTAGAACATTGGGATGTGATTCAATCAATCCCACAGCAGTCTGCCAACCATAACGGTATGTTCTGAAACAGTTAGCCAATTTCAAAAATTAAATGAATCAGGAGAGACTAGAATGAATATTGCAATTATTGGAGCCAGTGGTAAATCCGGTCAGAAAATTATGGCGGAAGCCCTTCAGCGTGGCCATACCGTTACCGCCATTGTCAGAACGGCCGGTAAAATTACCGATAAGTCTGTCAGCGTGCTGGAAAAGGATCTGTTCGATTTAACCGCGGCAGATTTAGCCCCTTTTGATGCCGTAGTGGATGCTTTTAGTGCATCACCCGGCCATGAAAAGGACCACCAAACGTCATTGGCCCATCTGGCAGATATTCTCTCAGGTAATCAACAAACCAGATTACTGGTGGTTGGTGGCGCAGGTAGCCTGTATGTCGATGAACAACTTACCTTACAGGTTATTGATACACCTGACTTCCCGGATGCTTATAAACCGACCGCATCCAATATGCGTGATGCATATTTAGCGCTAAAAACACGTAATGACGTTAACTGGACCTATTTCAGCCCGTCGGCCATGTTTATTCCCGATGCACCACGCACCGGCAGCTACACGCTGGGCAAAGACCGCTTGCTGATCAATTCAGCAGGCGAAAGTACCATCGGCTATGCCGATTACGCCACTGCGATGGTGGATGAAATCGAACAGGGTAAACATATTCGTCAACGTTTTACCGCCGTTGCGCGTTAATCCAATATTTAGATCAGACTATCGATTTTAAGCGTTGAGCTTAAAGGCTGACTGATATCGCTTAGTATTATCAAAGCGGTTTATGTTGGCCTTTATTCTATTTATCTATCTCTGGCATTTGAAAACTTAAAAAATATTTATAATAGAAAGCGCCATAAACTCAGCGTCTAATATCGAAAAATATGATGGCAATAAATCTTTTCCCTTCCCATTCGAGGAAGAACCATGCAAACCACCAATTGCCGGTTAAAGAAATAAAAAACAAACGGATAAACCTGATTGACAGTCAGTCGATAACCCGCTATTTCTAAAAGCCTACTTATGTATCTTGTACATAAGCCAGAAGAGGCGCGTCGCTCAGGTAGAATGTCTGAGGAACCGGGATCCTAAGAAGTCATTTAAGGGGATGCGACGCCGAGGCAATATTCTGTCCGGATAAGAATATTGTCGACCACAAGGGCTGAATCCCTTGGGTTGTCACCAATGTGACTCACAGACATATTGTGAGAATCAGAGTTTATCAAGTGGCGTTATCAGCGCGGTTTACCTCGCCTAGCACACATAAATAGACTCTATACCCAATAAATTTCCATATGGGTATAAGCAAGGTGGGGCGCTTCTGGGTGTATCGTAGTGTGTCTCACCTACGCCTGCTCCCTGTTTACCGCGCTTCCTTTGTGCCAAGGCTGATTAATTTTAAGGGCAATACTTAGCCCCCCTGACACGAGGAATTATTTTATTATGTCTCAAACAGTTATCGCAAAGTTTGGCGGAACCAGCGTTGCTGACAGCGTCGCCATGAATAGCTCTGCTGATGTTGTTCTCTCCAATCCTGATGTTAAAGTGGTAGTTCTCTCCGCGTCTGCCGGTGTGACTAACCTATTAGTCGCTTTAGCCGAAGGGTGTAGCCCGGCCGATCGCACCGATAAGATCGAGCAAATTCGCAATATTCAGTACACAATTCTGGATAAGATCCCCGGTTCTCAGGTCGTGCATGAAGAGATCGACCGTATTCTGGAGAACATCACGACCCTTTCTGAAGCGGCCAGTTTAGCCACATCAGCGGCACTGACTGATGAACTGGTCAGCCACGGCGAATTAATGTCAACCCTGCTGTTTGTTGAATTACTCAGAAGCAGAAATGTAAATGCAGAATGGTTCGACGTTCGTAAGGTCATGATTACCAACGATCGTTTTGGCAAAGCCGAACCTAATGTTCAGGCACTGTCAGACCTCTGCAATCAGCACCTTAAACCACGTTTGGAAAAGACATTAATCATTACTCAGGGCTTTATCGGCAGCGAAGAAAAAGGCCGGACAACCACCTTAGGTCGGGGTGGTAGTGACTACACGGCTGCCTTGCTTGCCGAAGCATTAGGGGCAAAACGCGTTGATATCTGGACGGATGTGCCCGGCATTTACACCACCGATCCGCGCGTCGTACCTGCCGCTAAACGCATTGATGAGATTGGTTTTGAAGAAGCTGCTGAAATGGCAACCTTTGGGGCAAAAATTTTGCACCCGGCAACCCTGTTACCGGCTGTACGCAGTGATATTCCGGTATTTGTCGGTTCGAGTAAGGATGTAGCCGCCGGTGGCACATTAGTCTGTAATAAAACCAGCCAGCCGCCGCTGTTTCGCGCACTGGCTTTACGCCGTAAGCAAACCTTACTTACCTTGCACAGCTTGAATATGCTTCATGCACGTGGTTTTCTGGCAGAGATTTTTAATATCCTGGCTAACCACAATATCTCCGTAGACTTGATTACTACGTCTGAGGTCAGTATTGCTTTAACGCTGGATACCGCAGGCTCATCAACCTGTGGCGCCAGTTTGTTAACCACCTCGTTACTGACTGAACTCTCTGCACTTTGCCGGGTTGAAGTTGAAGAAAATCTGGCACTGGTTGCCCTGATTGGTAATCAGCTGGCGCAGGCACGCGGCGTCGGTAAAGAGGTTTTCGGCGTACTGGAACCATTCAATATTCGAATGATTTCGTACGGAGCCAGCAGTCATAACCTTTGCCTGCTAGTCCCGGGAGATGATGCGGAACACGTCGTTAAAACCTTGCATCACAATTTATTTGAATAAGATAATTTAGTCCGTTTTATTAATGCTGGTGGGCAATATTTTCGTTGCCTGCCAGTTTTTTATTTTTACCATCACTCTATTATGCGTTGCCAAATATTCAGTTTCACCCATAACAATATGACAAATAAAAATATCTAATTCCGTTTGGTCGTTCAGGACGAATAGATATATAAAAGGACACAACACGACATGCTAGCCAAAATCACTCGGTTATTTCCATTATGGGCATTGCTACTATCCATAACGGCCTATTACACACCAACCACATTTACCGGTATTGCTCCCTATATTAGCTACCTGCTAATGCTGATTATGTTTACCATGGGTGTAACGCTGAGAGTCAGCGATTTTAAACGAATTGCCACACGTCCGGCTCCGGTTATTGCTTGTACTCTGATTCATTATTTAGTAATGCCTCTGGCCGCATGGGCGCTGGCTAAGTCATTTGATATGCCTGCCGACCTTGCCGTAGGCATGATATTAGTTGGTAGCGTAGCGAGCGGAACTGCCTCAAACGTAATGATCTATCTGGCTGGCGGCGACGTCGCTCTTTCAGTGACTATTTCATCAGTCTCAACGCTGGTTGGCGTTTTCGCTACTCCACTTTTAACCTTGTTGTATGTTGATGCGTCAATTACCGTTGATGTCTTAGGTATGCTACGTTCAATTTTGCAGATAGTGATTATTCCTATCGGTGCAGGCTTAGTTGTTCATCATCTGTTTACCAACGCTGTAAAGCGTATTGAACCTATCCTTCCTGCGCTTTCAATGATCTGCATACTCGCGATTATTAGCGCTGTGGTAGCCAATAGCCAAAGTCATATTGCCTCCGTAGGCTTTATGGTTGCTATTGCCGTTATTTTACATAACGGCATTGGTCTGCTTGGCGGGTATTGGGGTGGACGGTTATGTGGCTTTGATGAGTCAACCTGCCGGACGCTGGCAATTGAAGTGGGCATGCAAAACTCCGGCTTAGCCGCCACCTTGGGTGCTCAATACTTTGGTGCAATGGCCGCTCTGCCGGGAGCTCTGTTCTCGGTGTGGCATAATTTATCTGGTTCACTACTTGCCGGTTACTGGCAAGGAAAACCGGCTAAGAGCGCCGAGAGTGGTAAATAGAAAGCTTATATTTGTGAATAGCTGAACATTGATAGATATAAAAAAACCACGTCTTCGGACGTGGTTTTTTTTAAGTCTGAACGCATAAAAATCCAAACTCAAATTTACGCCAGTGAAAGCGTGAACGACTGCCTGTTGAGTACCTGCTGCATATCTGAACTCAATGAAGAGTCAGTCACCACATCGGTAAACTGCGTCAATGGATAAGCGCAAAACAGGGAGTAAGTCCCGTACTTACTGCTATCAGCAACCAGAACCCGCCGAGTCGCATTAGCTACAATCGAAGCCTTTATTGCCGCTTTCTCTTCGGTTGGTGTCGTTACGCCTTTTTCCAGACTCCATGAGTTACAGCTCATAAAAGCAATATCAGGGTAGATTTGTCGTAACAATTGACGCCCGTGCTCACCAATACAAGATTGGCTGCTATCGTCAATCCGGCCGCCGATAATAGTCACTTCAATTTGTTTAAATTCAGAGAAGAACAGCGCAATGTGTAAATCGGTGGTAATAACCCGAAGCGGGAGATGCGTTAACCTGCGGGCAATTTCAAGGGTCGTCGTCCCGGCGTCCAGCACCACAGAATCACCGGACTTGACCATTTTGGCGGCCATTTCAGCAATCGCCCCTTTTTCAGCCAGGTTGCGCTGAAGCTTTTCATTGGTTGTCGGTTGAGAAGGAATAAACCGGTTAAGCGTAACGCCACCGTGGGTACGGCTGATTACACCCTGTTCATCAAGCTTGATCAGGTCACGTCGAATCGTTGCCGGAGAGGCATCAACAGCCATGACCAGTTCTTCTACAGTTACCAGATTATGCCCCTTTAAATAGTTCATAATCTGGTCTAAGCGGTTTTGTCCCTTCATAATCCCTTAATAGTATCAGGCGAGCTGTATAGCTAATCGGATAGATTCTTCCATACTCTCAGACTTTGCTTTTCCTGTCCATGCCAGAACAGACCAACACGACTCATCAGCAAGTTAATCTTTTCTAAAGAAAATATTTATGTGGACCTTCATTTTAACCGAGCTAAATATAACCCCCTATAAATGATTAATGTTCATCACACCCTAAATATCAATTAAAATCATTATAAAACTTTAAAAACATAACAAATAAATTCAATTAAATCAATTAATTAAATAAAACCATCATAATGAAACTATAATTATAATCAATATGGGAGCCAGCTCTCGTTCTTTTCCATTTGATTTAATATAATCATAAATGACAATTAAAAATCAAAACGGATGACTGCAAAATGAATATAAAAAAGACAATAGAGAGAATTCCTGGAGGAATGATGGTGATCCCTTTAGTGCTTGGGGCCATTATTAATACATTTGCACCGGAAGCTCTAGGCATTGGCGGCTTTACTACGGCACTATTCAAAAATGGTGCTGCACCATTAATTGGCGCATTTCTACTATGTATGGGTGCAGGCATTAGTGTTAAAGCAGCACCACGAGCATTGTTACAAGGCGGAACAATTACATTAACAAAGCTGCTGATTGCTGTAGCAATAGGGCTTGGTGTTGAACATCTTTTTGGCGCTGAGGGTATTTTTGGACTAAGTGGCTTAGCTATTATCGCAGCAATGAGTAATTCTAATGGGGGACTCTATGCAGCACTTGTTGGTGAATTCGGAAATGAGCGCGATGTTGGTGCAATTTCAGTTATTTCATTGAATGATGGCCCTTTCTTCACCATGATTGCTCTAGGAGCAGCAGGGATGGCCAACATCCCGTTAATGGCCTTAGTTGCAGTTCTAATACCTCTGGTTGTCGGAATGGTGCTAGGAAATTTAGACCCTCTGATGCGCGATTTTCTCACCAAAGGTGGTCCACTCCTAATTCCTTTCTTTGCTTTTGCTTTAGGTGCAGGTATCAATCTTGAAATGTTATTACAAGGCGGCCTTGCAGGAATTCTGTTAGGTATCCTGACAACATTTGTTGGCGGGATATTTAATATTCGCGCAGATCGTCTTGCTGGCGGTACAGGAATTGCTGGCGCCGCCGCATCCAGTACAGCAGGAAATGCAGTAGCCACGCCATTAGCCATTGCCCAAGCAGATCCGTCTTTAATGGCTGTAGCTCAAGCTGCAGCTCCATTAATTGCAGCATCCGTAATAACAACCGCTATTCTCACTCCAATTTTGACTTCGTGGGTAGCAAAACGTAATGCTCGGGCTGCACAAGCTAAAGAGGCCAACGCATGAAAATAGTCGTGATTGCAGATGACTTCACCGGTGCAAATGATACCGGTGTTCAATTGGCCAAAAAGGGTGCCAGAACTGAAGTCATGCTGAATAAAGTAGACAGGCCGTCCAAACGCGCCGATGTACAGGTAATTAATACAGAAAGCCGGGCTCTGGATGCTCAAGCAGCAGCAGAAAAAGTGCGAGATGCGCTCTCTGTTTTTTGTTCAAAAACAGATCCGGTTAGTAACCCTTTAATTTATAAAAAGATTGATTCAACATTTCGCGGTAACGTTGGAGCTGAAATTGATGCAGCAATGAATATCAGTGGCGTACAGTTCGCGTTGGTAGCCGCAGCAATTCCCGCAGCAGGTAGAACAACCATTAATGGTCAGTGCCTGGTGAACAATATTCCGCTAATTGAAACAGAATTTGCTAACGATCCAAAAACACCAATAGTCTCCTCACATATTAAAACGCTTATTGGCATACAAAGTCAGTACCCCATCCACGAGGTTAGTCTTCAAACTATTCGTAATGGTGAACTACTGCAATTACTAAATAGATTAAGCCTCGAAGAGCGATGCATAATCATTGCAGATGCAGAATTTGAAAGCGATCTTACGCTGATTACTCACACACTGTCTGAAGTAATCAAGCCATACCTTCTAGTTGGCGCAGCAGGACTAGCTAATGCCCTACCGACATCGGTTTATCTCACGCCTAAAAAACGGCTACCCGTACTCGTTGTTGCCGGATCAATGAGTGAAGCAACCCGTAACCAGATAAATGTTGCCATCAAAGAAAATTCACTGGGAATTGTTGATATCGATGTTGAATCACTACTCCAGAAGACCGATTCACAAAAGGCAATAAAAGCAGTTATTCAACAAGCATCAGCAATATTACATCAGCAACAGCACTGTGTGTTACGTACATGCAAAGATGCAGATGCACGGTTAATGATTGATAAACTTTGCACCCACTATAATCTTTCCCGCCAACAGCTAGGTGATGAAATTAGTTCTGTACTGGGTCAGATAACACTTAAGATCATTGGGGAATCACAGATTGGCGGGCTGTTCCTGACTGGTGGTGATATTGCCATTGCGGTAGCCAGAGCACTTGGTGCTGAAGGATATCGTATTACTAATGAAGTCTCACCCTGTGTGCCATGTGGTACGTTTGTAAACAGCGAAATAGATGATTTACCAGTAATTACTAAGGCTGGAGGATTCGGCGCTGAGGGTACGTTACGCGATGCGCTTTATTTTATCGAGGAGATGTACAGTGAGAAGTAACCCAATTGCAATAACTATGGGTGACCCGGCAGGTATTGGACCGGAAATCATCATAAAATCGTTAACTGAGGGCGAATTAGTAGGTGCACCTGCAGTTGTAGTTGGCTGCCTGAAAACGTTACAGAAGATTCTAGCTCTAAACATAACGCCGCAGGTTAAGCTTAACGCAATTGTTCAGGTTTCCGAGGCCCAGTTTTCGCCAGGAATCATCAACGTTATTGATGAACCGTTAGCCGATCCCCATGCACTTATTCCGGGGAAACTTCAGGCGCAGGCTGGCGATCTAGCCTATCGTTGCATTAAGCGCGCGACTGAACTGGCTATAGCAGGCGACGTGTACGCCATTGCTACCGCACCATTGAACAAAGAAGCGCTACATATGGCAGGCCATATGTATCCCGGTCATACAGAGCTGCTGGCAAAACTCACTAACAGCCGCGACTATGCAATGGTGCTCTACACCGAACGGCTAAAAGTGATTCACATTACCACCCATATATCTCTGCGCAAATTTCTTGATACGTTAAATCAGGATAGAATCAAGACCGTGATTGAAATGGCAGATACCTTCCTGAAGCGAGTTGGTTTAACTAATCCACGTATTGCCGTAGCTGGTGTCAACCCTCACGCAGGAGAAAACGGCCTGTTTGGTGATGAAGAGATCGAAATTGTCAGCCCAGCCGTTGAAGCAATGAAGGCTAAAGGATTTAACGTTCTCGGCCCCTGCCCACCGGACACCGTTTACCTTCAGGCTCACGAGGGTCAATACGATATGGTGGTCGCAATGTATCACGATCAAGGCCATATACCACTCAAGCTGTTGGGCTTCTACGATGGAGTAAACATTACTGCAGGTTTACCGTTTATTCGCACCTCAGCAGACCACGGTACGGCCTTTGACATTGCTTGGAGCGGCAAAGCTAATGCCGATAGTATGGCTACGTCTATCAAACTTGCCATGCAATTAGCCTAACAGGCTTTGCAATATAAAAAGGGTATCTTTTCGATACCCTTTTTATCACCAACCAAATTACGACTAATCAGCATCATACCCTAAGTTCGGTGCCAGCCAGCGCTCAACTTCTGAAATACTCATCCCTTTACGCTTAGCATAGTCTTCAACCTGATCCCGCTGAATCTGAGCTACGGCAAAATATTTGCTATCAGGATGACTAAAATACCAACCGGAAACAGAGGCTCCCGGCCACATGGCATAAGACTCGGTCAGCTTCATGCCGATTTGCTCTTCAACATTAAGCAACTGCCAGATTGCCGCTTTTTCCGTATGTTCCGGACAGGCTGCATAACCGGGAGCCGGACGAATACCCTGGTAATTCTCACGAATCAGATCGTCATTTGATAAGTTTTCATCGGCTGCATACCCCCAAATCTCTTTACGCACCTGTTCATGGAGGTATTCAGCAAACCCTTCAGCCAGCCGGTCTGACAGCGCTTTGATCATAATCTTATTGTAATCATCATGCTGAGCATCAAAAGCATCTGCTAATGTGTCTTCTTCAAGACCACCCGTAACGGCAAATGCGCCTATATAGTCAGCCTTTCCGCTCTGTTTAGGGGCAACAAAATCAGCCAAACAGTAGTTAGGGAAATCGGTCTTTTCAGTCTGTTGACGCAGATGGTGGCCAGTCACTAAAACCTCAGTCCTGCTTTCATCAGCATAGATCTGAACATCATCACCAACCCGGTTTGCCGGGAAAATGCCCATAATGCCGCGAGGATTGAGGGTTTTATCTTGAGCTAATTGATCTAACATCTGATTGGCATCAGCCAATAAACGTTTCGCCTCTTCACCCACAATTTCATCTTCCAGAATTCTCGGGTATTTACCGGCCAGCGACCAAGTCATAAAGAAAGGCGTCCAGTCGATATAGTTCCTCAGGGTGTCAATAGAGGCTTCTACGGTACGAGTACCTAAATTTTTAGCTACCGGTGGTGTGTATGACTGCCAGTCGCATTCCCATCCGTTCGCTCTGGCCGCTTCAAGCGTAACCGGTGCGGTTCTTGGCTTTTTGCGAGCGTGCTGAATACGTACGGTTTCATACTCTTTACGCGTTCGGGCGACAAAGTCATCGCGCTGAGCATCAGAGATTAAGGCAGAACAGACGCCCACGCTGCGTGACGCATTCTGTACATAAACCGTTGGTCCGCTATAGTTCTGTTCTATCTTAACGGCAGTATGCGCTTTAGAGGTTGTCGCACCACCGATCAGTAATGGCAAAGTGAAACCTTGGCGTTCCATCTCTTTAGCAACGTTAACCATTTCATCCAGCGACGGCGTAATCAGGCCAGACAAACCAATAATATCAACATTCTCTTCACGGGCAGTTTTAAGAATTTTATCCGTTGAAACCATGACCCCCAGATCGATAATTTCATAGTTATTACATTGAAGCACCACACCAACGATATTCTTGCCTATATCGTGAACATCGCCTTTTACCGTAGCCAATAATATCTTACCGGCCGCGGTACCCTGTTGTTTGCTGGCCTCAATATAAGGCTGTAAATAGGCAACGGCCTGTTTCATCACTCGGGCAGATTTCACTACCTGTGGCAGGAACATTTTACCTTCACCAAACAGATCGCCAACGATATTCATTCCGGCCATTAATGGCCCTTCAATCACTTCCAGCGGCAGATCTGCCTGTTGGCGTGCTTCTTCGGTATCTTGCTCAATAAATTCAGTGATACCTTTAACTAAGGCATATTCCAATCGCTTAACAACCGGCCAGCCGCGCCATTCCGCCTGCTGTTTGTCAGCCTCACCATCACCACCGCTATCGCGGTATTTCTCTGCTAAATTCAGCAACTGCTCAGTACCATCTGGCCGACGGTTAAGTACAACATCTTCTACCGCCAACTTGAGGTCAGCAGGTAGATCATCATAAATCGCCAGTTGCCCTGCATTCACAATCCCCATATCCAGGCCGTTTTTAATGGCGTGATAAAGGAACACGGCATGAATAGCTTCCCGAACGGGATCGTTGCCCCTGAATGAGAACGAAACGTTAGATACGCCGCCGGAAATCAAAGCATAAGGAAGCTCACGTTTGATATCAGCACAGGCCTCAATAAAATCAACGGCATAGTTATTATGTTGTTCAATACCGGTCGCTACGGCGAAAATATTCGGGTCAAAGATAATATCTTCCGGCGGGAACCCAACTTTTTCAGTCAGAACTTGGTAAGCCCGGCGACAAATTTCAATCTTGCGTTCACGGGTATCAGCTTGGCCATCTTCATCAAATGCCATCACCACCATTGCAGCACCATAACGACGAACCAGCTTAGCTTGCTGAATGAACTTTTCTTCGCCCTCTTTCATCGAAATGGAGTTTACGATGCCTTTACCCTGAATACATTTTAGGCCTTTCTCAATCACTTCCCATTTTGATGAATCGATCATAATAGGTACACGGGCGATATCTGGCTCACCGGCTATCAGATTAAGGAAGCGCACCATGGCAACCTCTGAATCCAACATACCTTCATCCATATTGATATCAATAATCTGAGCGCCGCTTTCGACCTGTTGTAGAGCAACCTCTAGCGCTTCGCCGTATTTTTCTTCTTTAATCAAACGCTTAAAACGAGCTGAGCCCGTGACGTTAGTTCTTTCGCCAACGTTAACAAATAGCGTATTGGCATCAATAGTGAGAGGTTCCAGACCGGCTAATCGGCAGGCTACGGGAATGTCCGGTAGTACGCGAGGCGCAACATCTTTTAATGCACGAGTAATTGCAGCAATATGCGCTGGCGTAGTACCACAGCATCCGCCAACGATATTCAGAAAACCTGAGCGCCCCCACTCACCGATCTGAACCGCCATATCCTCCGGCCCTAAATCGTATTCACCGAAAGCATTCGGCAAGCCGGCGTTGGGGTGAACCGAAACATAGTATTCAGAGATGCGAGATAGTTCTGCGACATACTGGCGCAGCTCATCAGGCCCGAGCGCACAGTTCAGGCCAAAAGAGAGAGGCTTTACATGGCGCAGCGAATTGTAGAAAGCTTCGGTTGTCTGGCCGGATAAGGTGCGGCCTGAAGCGTCTGTAATAGTGCCGGAAATCATTACCGGCAGCTCAATCCCCAGCGCTTCAAACTCAGTTTCAACGGCGAAAGTCGCCGCTTTAGCATTCAGGGTATCAAAGATAGTTTCGATCATAATGATATCCGCGCCGCCTTTGACCAGCGCACGGGTTGATTCCCGATAGGCTTCAACTAGCTGGTCGAAAGTAACATTACGGAATGCAGGATCGTTTACATTTGGTGAGATCGACGCCGTTCGGTTAGTGGGGCCAAGAATGCCGGCTACGTAGCGAGGCTTATCCGGCGTGCGGGCAGTCCATTCATCGGCACAGGCTCTGGCTAAACGGGCACCTTCGTAGTTGATCTCAGCGGACAGCGATTCCATATGGTAATCGGCCATCGCAATCGGCGTGGAGTTAAAGGTATTGGTTTCTAAAATATCTGCACCGGCCTCTAAATAGGCGTTATGAATGGCAGAGATAATATCGGGTTGAGTGAGTACCAGAAGATCGTTATTGCCTTTAACATCGCTTTGCCAATCAGAAAAACGCGCTCCCCGATAATCTTCTTCACTCAGTTTATAGCTCTGGATCATGGTTCCCATTCCACCATCGAGAACCAAAATTCGTTTAGCTAGTTGCTGGCGTAATTGTTCTAATTTGCTCATCAGGTTTTCTCTTAACAAAGCTGCTTGCGGGCAGAAATCAGGCATAACAATCTGAATAGTAGGTTTATAAGCATAGCCAGTGTTCCCACATAAGCTATGCATAAAAACTAATCCAACGTTGGGTTCATCTGACGTAAATCATAAGGTGTGATTTGATAGACGAAATAGTTTAACCAGTTATTAAATAATAAGTGGCCATGGCTGCGCCATGTCGCGCTTGGCGGCAACTCTGGATTATCTTGAGGAAAATAATTCAGTGGTAATTGAGGATTCAGCCCGGCATCACGATCGCGAAAATACTCGCCGGAAAGCGTAGCCGCATCATATTCAGGGTGCCCGGTGACAAACGCCATACGGCGATCTTTACTGGCAAAGAGGTATCCCCCTGCGACATCTGATTCAGCCAGAATATCAAGGTCAGTGTGCTCACGAATATAATCGGTAGGAAAGTGAGCGTAGCGCGAATGGGGCGCTAAAAACAAATCGTCAAAGCCTCGCGTTAATGGCGCCTGCGGTTGAAGGATTTTATGGGTATATACGCCCGATAGCTTTTCTTTCAGCGTTAATTTAGGTATTCCGTAGAGAATATTCAGTGCAGCCTGAACCGCCCAACAGACAAAAAGTGTTGATGTAACGTGTTCTTTTGCCCATTCAATAATTTGAGCTATCTGCGGCCAGTAGGCGACATCATCAAATTCAACCAACCCTAACGGTGCACCGGTAACAATAAGACCATCAAAATTCTGATCCTGAATATCTTCGAAATTACAGTAGAAGTTATTCAGATGTTCGCTGGGGGTATTTTTCGATTCATGATTATCAATTCTTAGCAGTTGAATATCTATCTGTAGCGAAGAGTTAGATAGCAGACGTAAAAATTGGTTTTCAGTCTCAATTTTTTTCGGCATGAGGTTAAGCAATAACACTTTCAGCGGACGGATATCCTGATGGCTGGCACGCGTAGAGGTCATCACAAAGACGTTCTCTTCACGCAATACATTAACGGCAGGTAACTCATCAGGTATACGAATCGGCATTACTCACTCCTCAAACATCCATTTATACGTTTAGACTTCTAGATAGCCAACGATAGCGTTTTTTACAGACAGTGTCGAGTCGAATATTCGATAATTTGTTATTTGCTTATAACCAATAAATGAGTTTAAGAAAATGAAGGAAAGCAGAAGGAATATAGCGTTAAAGGTTAATGGCACTATCGGTAGAAATACCGTATTGCTTGGAAATTTTCCATAGAAAAAGCCCTCTGCTTGCGCAGAGGGCTTATCCATTTATTTAAAGCCTGGCAGTTTACGCCGGGCTTCCTGCCCGCCGCCCTTCGGGCCGTCGCTAGCGACGTTCAAATGTGTTCCCGACACATTTGTCCTACTCTATCGAGACGCTTACCGACAAGCTACAGACAAAACAAAAAGGCTGGCAGTTCCCTACAATACTCGTATCATCCTGATACTCGCCCCGCCGGGGCCAGCGCAAGCGCTGTTCCAAATCGTTCCCGACGATTTGGTCGCATGTTACGCACCTGCGGTGCGTTCCCATGCTCGAATAGGGATTTTCCATATTCCATAAAAGCAAAAACCCCCAGCTTACGCTGAGGGTTATCACTTTTAATTAAAGCCTGGCAGTTCCCTACTCTCGCATGGGGAGACCCCACACTACCATCGGCGCTACGGCGTTTCACTTCTGAGTTCGGCATGGGGTCAGGTGGGACCACCGCGCTAGTGCCGCCAGGCATATTCTGT
>POVV01000767.1_pt1 | contig 16692 bp, 14 predicted proteins | sample 1560271 | NCBI WGS metagenome assembly POVV01 (sample SAMN08337232, study PRJNA429181) | Bioreactor metagenome, whole genome shotgun sequencing project. | biome: cows' rumen and soil; feature: anaerobic; isolation source: anaerobic chemostat enrichment culture, galacturonate as sole carbon... | reverse complement strand
AACGGCGCACTCGTCAACCATATTTTAACTTATATGCAATATTTCTACATACCCAGGGGGCTTTGATAAAGTAAAATACTGTGATTTCGAGAGAAAATTAGAGATATTTTAAGTTTAATGAGGGAGTAAACGGAGTACACAGAGGGTACGCGCAGAGGGTTACGGTTTTTCTTAGTTCCCCTTGCCAAAAAGGGGGATGTCGCCCGCTGGCGACAGGGGGATTCCCCCCGTTCCGTGGCCCTCTGTGTACTCATCGCTCCCTCTGCGGACTCTGCGGTAAGATGCTCCCTGGTGTTCTGTATTTTATATTCGTAAGCGATTCGGTTTTTACATGGAAAGGACAATTTTCCTGCAGGAATCGGCACAGATAAGGGGAAGATATGCAGAGAGATCGGAGGGATCATTATGAAAGAAACGGTTCGTGCGATTGCTACTCTCTATGGACAATTTTCAATTTCAGCTAATGAATTGGATATGATTGCTGATCACTTTGCCGAAGCAATGGAAAACGGCCTGCAGGGAATGCCTTCCCGTCTGAAAATGCTGCCGTCCTTTATTGACCGGCCGACTGGCAGGGAAACCGGTGAGTTCCTGGTGCTTGATTTTGGCGGCACCAATCTGCGGCTGCTGTCGGTTTTGCTGGAAGGCAACCGCAAGGCGCAGATCCTGCGCCAGAAATCCTGGCCGCTGCGGGACGCGCAGTCAGGTGTGGATTTGACGGCAGGCAGTGTCAGCGGCGAGGAGCTGTTCGACTCCATCGCGGCCGCTATCGGTGATTTCGCGCCAAGCGGCGAATGGCGGCTCGGGCACACCTTTTCGTTTCCCTGCCGGCAGTATAGCGCCAACCGGGCGGAGCTGATTCACTGGACAAAGGAAATTCGCACAGCAGGGGTCGAAGGCCGGGATATCACCAGCCTGCTGACTGATGCGCTGCGTAACCGCTCCCTCACCCGGATTCAGCCGGTGGCGGTAATTAACGATACGGTGGGAACCTATTTGGCTGCCGCCTACGCGGGCGAGCGAATCGTCGCCGGAGCGATCTGCGGGACCGGCCATAATATGGCCTATCTGGAGCCTGATGCCCGCGGCCAGCAGATGGTTATCAATATGGAATCCGGCGACTTTGATCCCGGCATGGGGACAGTCTTTGACGCCGCGCTGAATCAGGACAGTGAAAAGCCTGGAGCGCAGTTGCTGGAAAAACAAGTGTCAGGCCGGTATTTGGGTGAATTATTCCGGCTGGTTTTGACCAGCCTACATCATGCGGACATTTTACGGTTTGACGCCAATCGCATCAGCAAGCCGTATTCGCTATCCACAGAGATCATGGGCGAGCTGCTGGCTGACGACACGTCGTCCTTACTGCGGGTCGAGCAGTTGTGCCGCGAGCTGCTGGCTGTGGATACCGCGCTGGAAGAACGCCGTGCCATCAAAACGGCGGCCTTGTTAATTGTCACCCGTTCGGCCCGGCTGGCTGCCGCCGCTTTGCTGGGCGTGCTGCGTCGGTTGGACCCGCCGATGACCGGCAGGCATGTGATTGCCGTCGATGGCTCGCTATATGAAAAAATGCCCGGCTACCGGGATACTATCGAAAGTGTGCTGGTACGCCATTTGCCGCGGACAGTCGCCCGCACCTGCCTGGTGAAGGACGGCTCTGGTATCGGTGCGGCGGTGGCGGCAGCAATCTGTTCTTGAGGTGATTGCTATTCAAAATGCAAAACGTATCATGCGGGCGCTGATTGACAGCGGCTATCAGGCCTATATTGTCGGCGGCGCGGTCCGCGACCATATCATGGGGGGAGCCGCGGCCGATATTGACATAGCGACAAATGCGACGCCGCCGGTGATTGGCGAGTTGGCTGCCGCGTGCGGCTGGAAAACACTGACCGTCGGAGCTGCTTTTGGCGTCGTGGTGGTCATCGTCGACGGGGCCGGTTACGAGGTGGCCACATACCGCAGCGAGACCTATGGCGAGGACAGCCACCGGCCTGCCAGTGTCAGCTATTGCGATCAACTGGCTGATGATTTGTCCCGTCGTGATTTCACGATGAATGCATTAGCCATGGATATTGACGGCCGGATTATTGACCCGTTTGGCGGGGTGCGGGACATCGAACAGAAGTTGATCCGGACGGTTGGCGAAGCCGCGCTGCGCTTTTCGGAAGACGGGCTGCGCATGTTCCGGGCGGCCCGCTTTGCCGCCCAACTGGGCTTTGCCATCGAACCGGCGACCTATCAGGCGATCTCCGTCTGTCTGGAACGGGTTGGCGGCTTGTCTGTGGAACGTGTACGGGCGGAAATTGAGAAAACACTGTTGGCTGAGCATCCTGACAAAGGGCTGACCGTGATGCTGCGCTCGGGGCTGTTTGACAGCACCTGCTGCTCACGCGAGCATGGGCAGGCGGTTCCGGTGCCGATTCTACCGGAATTGCGGCATTTGGACGGCTTGCCGCAAAATCCGGCATATCACTACTTTGACGGCTGGGGCCATACGCTGGCTGTTATCTGCGAAGCGCCCCGCCAGCCGCTGCTGCGCTGGACGGCGTTGCTGCACGATGTCGGCAAAGGCTGGGAGGGAGTCCGGATTATCAATAAGCGAGGTAATTACTCCGATCCCGGCCATGACGCCAAAGGGGCGGAGCTGGCGGGAGCCATTCTCGAACGGCTGAAGCTGCCGGCGGCTGAGGTCGCCCGGATTGTCTGGCTGATCCGCCATCATATGCAGATACCCAACCCGGATTATCCGGCTGTGCTGAAGTGGCTGCGCCGCCTGTCCCACCAGTTTACCCAGGCAGAGCCGATGCAGGAGGCGGTTGGTCAGCTCATGCAGCTTCACCGGGCAGACCGGGTGGGCGGACATGTTGATCCCGGTATCGAGGATTGGCAGACTGTCGGGCAATTAATTGATGAGATATTTGAACACATGCCGTTTTTCCCGCGCCAACTGGCAATCAGCGGCGGCGATATCGCCGGGGTACTGGGGCCGGGGGCGCAGGTCGGCTTATTTCAGGCTGATCTGCTTACCCGTATCCAAGCCGGTCAATTGGCCAATAACCGGGACAGCCTGATGACTGCGCTGCTGGCGCGTTCACGGCGGGGGAGGAATGCTTGATGCGGCTGGAGCGGATGGTGCCGGCAATGCTGCTGGCGTTGGCGCTCTGTCTTTTTTCCCTGCCGGTGGAAGCGCGTGATGCCAACCAGCTGCTGCGCTCGATGACCCTGGAGGAAAAAGTGGCTCAATTGCTGTTTCCTTCTCTCACTACCGGAGCCGGCAGGCCGGTTGCCGAAATGACCGGCGAGACGGCGGCAGCCTTGCGCCGTTATCCTGTCGGCGGTGTGATCCTGTCACGCGGCAATCTGGTTACTGCCGGACAGACCCGTAAGCTAATTGCCGATCTGCAGGCGGCATCAAGACTGCCGCTGTTTATCGGCATCGATCAGGAAGGCGGCAGGGTAACCCGGCTGCCATATGGCACTGTGACGCCCGGCAATATGGCGCTCGCTGCGACCGGCGATCCCGAAAGCGCGTATCAGGCAGCCCGATTAATCGGCGGAGAACTGGCCGGACTGGGCTTTAATCTGAACTTCGCGCCGGTATTGGACATTAACAGCAATCCGGCTAATCCGGTCATCGGCGTCCGTTCGTTTGGCGAAGACCCGGAGCTGGTCGCCGCTATGGGGCAGTCCTTTATCCGTGGCCTGCAGGCTGCTGGTATCGCTGCGGCGGTTAAGCATTTTCCCGGGCATGGCGATACCAGCGTCGATTCGCATCTCGGGCTGCCCAGCCTGCCGTATGACCGGCAGAGTCTGGAACGCCGTGAGCTGAAACCGTTTATCGATGTCCTGGCTGCCGCGCCGCCGGATATGATTATGACTGCTCATATTGCCCTGCCTTTACTTGATCCGGAGACGGTGCGCTCTGTGAAAGACGCCGCGGCGGTTCACCTGCCTGCCACGCTGTCGCACCCGGTTCTGACCGGACTGCTGCGAAATCAGCTGGGCTATGATGGGATTATCATTACCGATGCCCTGAACATGCGGGCGGTTACCGAGCATTTTGGCGCCGGTGAGGCGGCCGTCAGAGCGATTCAGGCCGGGGCCGACCTGCTGCTGATGCCCGACCTGGAAGCGAGCTATACCGCTTTGCTGGCCGCGGTCAGACGCGGCGATATTACCGAGCAGCGTTTGGATCAATCGGTGCGCCGCATTCTGACGCTAAAAATTCGGCGCGGCATTATTGACCGTATACCCGGCAGCCAGACCCACACAGCAGAGCAGAAGGCAGAGCTTGAAGCCCGCTTAGCGGCTCAGGCGGTTACGCTGCTGAAAAATGACGGCCCGGTTTTGCCGTTTAAGCTGTGGCCGAAGCGTAAGCTGCTGCTGCTGGCTCCCCAGCCCGATCAGGCCGCAGCCATGCGCCAGGCGGCTGAGCGGCTGTTCGCTGCTGCCGGCTTGTCCGGGCAGGCTGTGACGGCAATGGCGTATCAGGAAACCGTCAGTCCGGCTCATCTTGCCGCTCTGGCAGCGGCTGATGACATCATCCTGGCGGCAGACAGCGGTGCTGCCGCCGGACGCAGCGTGTCATCTGTTCCTTCGACTGCGGTTATCTTGGCCGGACTTGCCGCCGAAACCGGTAAGCCGTTTGCGGTCATCGCGCTGCGCAATCCTTATGATATCAGCTATTTGCAGGCCGCTCCGGCATTGCTGGCTGTGTATGCGCCGGTGGAGCCTAACATAGCTGCCGGCATCAGGGCCATCTACGGTCAAAAACCTGTCCAGGGAAAACTGCCGGTTACGGTTGTGGATCAAAGCGGCGGGACAATCTATCCTCGCGGCTACGGTCTGCACCTGCCTGCCCGCGAGGAATAAGCGGCCGCAATCTGCCGCCAGTTTTATGGTGAACGTCCGGAAAAGCGGCTGCGTACCTCTTCGTAACATAGCCTGTCATTGCGAGCGAAGCGCGGCAATCTTCCCTGTGCCGGGAATGCTGCCGGCAAAGGGGCTGCTGCCGCGGGAGAAGATTGCTTCACTGCGTTCGCAATGACATAGGGGGAAGCTACCTACAACTTTCCCGTATTTCCACTGCTTGTTTTGATAAGTCGTTTCCATGGGACGTGGTTCCTTAGACCGTTCAGAAAGTACCAGATGCTAGGCAGCCCGAGGAAGCGCGCGTAGACAGTACGTTTGCAGGGTACGGCAAGCGCGCTCCCGCAGGGCTAACAACGCAGATGGTGCTTTATCAACGGTCGAAGCCGCTGCAAACGCAGCGGCTTCAACTTAGTTTTCAAGAAATGCCTCATAAATCAACGCCATCACACTGCCATACTTGCCTGTCTCAAAATCGGCGGTGATAAACCGGTCAGGGTTGTCTTTTGTCACCGGTGCGTGGATTTTATTGGTTAATAAAATTACCACCAGGTCGTGCCGGGGATCAATGGCGGTCAGCGTGCCAGTCCAGCCGGTGTGCCCGATCGTCTGCTCGCTGGCATACGGGCCGAATTCCCAGACATTGTTCTTATCCCAGCCCAGCCCATAATGCATGACCTGATCGCTGGGCTTTGTAAACTGCTGGAGTGTGGCAAAATCGCACAACCGGTATTCGCCATAACCGCCGCCATTGAGCAGGGTTTGGCCGAGAACGGCTAAATCATACGCCTGAGAGAATAGCCCGGCATGGCCGGATACGCCGTCAAGCGAGTAGAAGGCCTTTTCATCGTGAACCTCGCCCAGTAAGGTATTTCGCCTGATGCCGGGGAAGTCGATCCGCCCGTCACGGCTGTTGCCCTGCCGTTCGGTGGCGGCGAAGCGGTCAGGCTGAAATCCTTTGGCAAGCGGATTATACAGGATATGATGCAGTCCCAGCGGCTGGTAAATCTCCTGTTCGACATACCGGTCAAGCGGCTGGCCGCTGACTGCTTCAATAATAAATCCCAGGAGGATGTAATCTGTATCGCTGTATACAGTCTCGGTTCCCGGTTGATAGGCCAGTGGGATTTTAGCAAGCAGAGAACGGGTTGTTGCGCGGTCGCGCGAATACAGCCCGTTTTGTTGCTGCTTGGGGTCAAAGAACCGCGTTTCCGGCGCGAAACCGGCTGAATGGGTGATCACCTGCCTGATGGTGATGGCTTCCCAGCCGCTGCCGCGAAAATCGGTCAGGTATTTCGACACCGGGTCATCAATTCGCAGCCTGCCTTCACTGACCAGCTTCTTCAGCGCCAGATTGACGGCAAACATTTTCGTATTGGAGGCCAGGTCGAACAGGGTGTCTACCGTCATTGGCGGTGGATGGGACAATACGCGTCTTCCGTCATATTTCTGCCGGTAACCGTAAGCGGTATGCTTGATAATCCGGCCGTTTTTGGCAATCAACAGCACCGCGCCGGGGAAGCCGTCAGCTACTTCCTGCTGAAGCAGCCTGTCGACCGCTGCCAGCTTTTCGGCGGAAAGGCCGACCGCTGCCGGCTCGTCCCGGATGAGCTCCGGATAAGGAATGCGGACCCGGAGCTGTGCACCGGCTGGGGCGACCTGCAGTACCTTCAGGGTATTGACTCCGTCTGCCGTGTACCGGCTGATATCGATTGACGCACTGCCGTCAGGCCGCTCCAGCGCGGCGGTAATATCAACCGGCTGGCCATTGACATAAACAGAGGCAGAGCTGGCGCCTTTGTTTTCGATATAGAGGCTGCCGCGTCCGCGATAGCCTTTAAATATCTCCCGGTCACGGGCAAGTACCCGCGATGTCGGATTGGCTGCCGGAAACAGCGCATCGGTTTGACCGCCAGGTCTGTTCAGAGAACTGGCCAAGGTAGTAGCAGCACCGCTTAACGCAAGCGTAACATAAAAAATCAACAGCATCCGGGCAGTATGCCGCCAGTGCATCGATAACACCCCCCGTCAGTATCCTGCCTTTAGTGTAACAAGATTTCATTCAGGACTCAATAGAGTAAGTTCGTCAAGGTGTTTGTCGAATTATGTCGGTAAATGTTTGTAAAAAACTAGCAGGAATTCTGTTTTTTTTACATAATTATACAAATTATGAAGGGTTTTGATAAAATAACCGTAAATAAGTCCTTTTATGATGGAGGTGCTTGTCAAATCATGTTGTTTCGAGGCAGTTTTATGAAAAAAATAGTATTGGCGTTAAGCTTTATTATACTGTTGTCGCTCCTGGGGTTCGGAATATATACAGCACAGGAAGAACGAAAATATATCCTGCTGGAGAAACGGGACGAGCTGTATCGGCTGGCAAGCCTGATTGAACTCAGAATTACCCGCGAGTTTGATGCCGGGTTATGGACTGACACCGGGAGCGCTTCCCGGGAGGAACAAGCCTTGCGGTTAAACCGGAACATACAGCCGGTTCTTGATGAGATGGGACAAGCGTACCCTGCGTATGGTATCGGCATCGTTTCTCATGATTTGCGGTTGCGTGTCGCCATGTCGCCAGGAGCGATCCAGGACTGGATCAGCGAATCACCGCCTGCGGAAAATGAGTTGACTCCGTACCCGGCAGGCAACCTAAACCTGTTGCAAACCGATTCAGTAAACTGGAACAAGCAACCGGCCATTGTCGTTACGCGCCCCATCATCCATAACGGGAATTATGCAGGCTATGTTTGGGCTGATATAAAAATCGAAGATATCGACCGCTTGTATCAAAACAGTATACGCGGCCGGCTGCTGTCAGCGTTTGGTATATGGGTCATGAGTATGCTGGCTGTATGGTTTTTCTGGCGCCGGTTTAAGCTGTCTGCTATCCGGTCGGCAAACCGGCAGGCCCTGTCGGAGCTGCCGCAGCTTGTGCCGCTCCTGGAGACGATGGTCAATATCCGCAACGATTACTGGCGGGAGATAACGGCGATTAAACGGTTGATTGACGCGTGTCCGGTTGCTGTTGCTGTTGTCAATCAGCAGGGTATTATCATCGCTCATAATGATCGTTATGCGAAAATCCTTAAACGCTTTATCCCGTCAGGACAAAAGCTGCTTGGCATGTCACTGCGAAAAGTCATGGAGAGGATTGAGCTGCCGGAGGAACAGTGCGTATTTGACCGGATACTGCGGGGTGAAAGCGGGGTTGAAATTCATCAGAAGCCAAAAGGCGCGGAATGGATCACCGGCGGCATGCCGCTGTTGGATGGCACCGGCCAGATACAGGGCGCAGTTCTCTCTGTCACCGACATCACCGACAGGGAAAAATGGCGGCGGGAGATGGACCGGATGGACAAGCTGCGGGTAATTGGTGAGATGGCTGCCAGTGTAGCCCATGAAATCCGCAATCCGTTAACCGTTGTCAGAGGCGGCCTGCAGCTCATGGCGCTAAAGGCGGAGGATAAAAGCCGTTATCTGTTGATGATCGAAGAATTGGACAGGGCGAACAATATTATTGAGGAGTTTATTTCTCTGGCGCAAAACAGAACCATTGTGAAAACGTTTTGCGATATTAATCAAATTGTGACTGGCTTGCAGCCTTTGCTGGCTTCCCGGATCGCAGATGGAGCCTGCAGCCTGGAGTTGGAGTTAACCGACAGCCTCCCGGCTATCTTTGTCAGTGAAAAGGAAATCAAGCAATTGATTTTTCATTTGTGCCGTAACGCCAGAGACGCGATTGCCGACGATGGCCGTTTAATTCTCAGCACCAGACAGGAAGAAGATTGCGTTGAATTGCAGATCAAAGACAATGGCTGCGGCATTGCCCAGGAAAACATCAAAAAGCTGACCGAGCCTTTCTATACGACCAAACGCAACGGAACCGGCCTGGGTCTTGTCATTTGCCAGAGTATTGTCAAACAAAATGATGCCGAACTGCACATTGATTCGACAGAGGGTGTCGGTACAACCGTTACCGTGAAGTTTCACCTGCCTGAACCGGCGAAAGCTGCCGGTTCTAATCAGCGGAACTTGGCCATTGGTTGACTGGCAGCCGGTTGTGATGTATACTAAAGGCAGGAAATAAATGTATTTGCTTGGTGGTGAATCAGGCAAGGCTTATTTGCTTTCCTGCTGACAGACTGCTTTGTTGCTGCACTGTTGTTTCATCCGCTTCTCCTTGCTTGATTCGTATTGAGCGCAGGAGGGGAAGAGTATGAGATTCACAGTGTTTTTGTTGTTTTATCTCATATTTTCCAGCGGGACGGCGAGTCTGGAAGAAATCGTCGACGGCTACCTGAAATATGCCAATAAGCAGCTTGTCGCCTATTCCAGCCGGGCAGCCGCTGCCGCCCAGGATAACCGCTGTTATCGCTGCGGGGTCTGCTGCAAGGAAAAACCCTGCCGTCATGGCCAGTGGGACGCGGCCCGGCAGCAGTGCGCCTACTTGACCATTGAGCGGCAAACCGCAGCTTACACCACCTACCGGTGCGGCAAATACGCCGAGATTGTCAGCCAGGAGCAGGGTAAACCGCTGCCTGTCTTTGGCGATGGCTGCCGGAATACGATGTATAATCCGGCCAGAGAAAAAATCCGCAGGCTGTCGTAAAGGCCAATCTGCGACAGTAAAAAGCCCGCCTGGAAAATAAGATTTCCAGGCGGGCTTATATTGTTTACAGCACTAAATACGGAATTTGTTGATAATCTCGCTTAATTCGGTTGCCATCTGGGCCAGCGCCTGGCTGGACGCGGCGATTTCCTGCATCGACGCAGACTGCTCTTCGGCGGCGGCAGAGATGGTTTGCGCATTGCCGGCAATTTCCGCGGAAGCGCCCTTGGTATTGTCTGCCGCGCTCAGGACATTATTGCTCGATGCCGATAATTCCTCGGCGGCGGCGCTGATTTCCTGGATTTGATTATTGAGTGACTGAACCATTGTCGCAATGTGGTTGAATTGACTGCCGGTCGAAGCAATGACTTCGGTTCCGCGGATAACCTCGCTGGTACCGTGTTCCATGGTGGTGACGGCAGAATTGGTTTCCGTCTGGATAGTCCGGACAATATCGGTGATTTTTTGAGCCGCTTCATGGGATTGCTCAGCCAGCTTCCTGACTTCGTCGGCAACGACGGCAAAGCCGCGTCCCTGTTCACCGGCCCGGGCCGCTTCGATAGCCGCGTTAAGCGCCAGCAGGTTGGTCTGTCCGGCGATGCCGCTGATGACCTCGACGATTTCGCCGATTTGCTGTGAGCTCTCCCCGAGGGATTGCACCACTTTCGCGGATTCGCTGACACATTGGCTGATGGCTTGCATTTGCTGGGTAGCCTGCTGCACCGCTGCGCTGCCTGCCTCGGCGGCACGGGCTGTTTCCCCGGATTTCATGGAGACATTGTTGGCGTTGGTGGCGACATGCTGGATGGCTTCGTCCATTTCCCTCACAATCGCAACCGACTGCTCGGCACTGCTCAACTGGCTGGCCGCGTTGCCGGCGATCTGGAAGATGGTATCCGAGACCTGGCCCGCCGCCTGAGCGGATTGGTCGGCACTGGCATTCAGCTCCTCGCTGGCTGCCGATACCTGTTCAACCGATTTCGCGACCTGGCTGACCAGATGGCGCAGCTTGTCTGTCATTTGTGTGAACGCCTGAAGCATATCGGAAATTTCATCATTGGCCTGGTAGGTAATCGAGTGCTCCCGCAAATCCCCGTCCGCAATGGTTTGCGCCGCTTTGGCCACTTCGCCGAGCGGCCGCGAGATACGGCGGGATAAGAAAATGGCCAGTCCGCAGGCGACTGCAAAGATGGCGATATTTAAGATAATAAGCATCCGTTTGATCTGCTCGGTAGCCGCGATATTCTGATCGATGCGAAGCTGCATGCGCTCTGTCAGAAAGGTGACTGTATCGGACATGGTCTGATTGGCTGCTTCAATTCTTTCTCTGGATGCCGCTACGGCGGCTAGGGCGGCGGCTTGCCCCTGCGTTTTGCGCAGGGAGATACCCTGATCTGAAACCTGATGATATTCGGCCAGTGCATTAATGAGATGGGCAACGATTTGTTTGCCTTCCGGTGTGATCAGCTTTGTTCGAATACTGTCTAAGGTGTTGTTCATCTGTTGGCGGGATTCGTTGTAGTCCTGAATGTACTGCTCATTTGCTGTCAGAATGAACCCGCGGACCAGTGCGGACTGCTCATTTAAGCCGCTGTGCAGATCCTTAACTTCCGAAACCAGCGATGCGCTGCGGTTGATGACCGCATCATAGCCGGATTCAATTTCGTTGATTTGCCAATAGGCATAGACGCTAAGCCCGGAAAAAGCCATGACAATGAGAATACAAACTGCTAGGATTTGTGTGCCGATAGTGATGCGCATATTGTCCCCCTAAAAACAAGTAATTATAGTAAGTTCTGCAAAAAAGACAAAAAACCTGCCAATATCCGGTTGGCAGCCAGCATATTTTAGTTAACCGGAAGGCAGGAAATGCGTACATACAATGAGAATATTTCTCAGATATACCGATTTAGTATGAGGAGAGAGCCTATGCGTAACCGCTTTAACAATAAACAAATCCAGCCGGCCATCAGCCGGACCTTTACCGCCATTGATTTTGAGACGGCGAATTCCCAGCGGAACAGTGCCTGCCAGTTGGGGCTGGTTGTGGTGGAAAACGGTACGATTACCGACAGCCAGGCCTGGTTAATCAAGCCGCCATCAACTATTTTTACGTTTACCGGCATCCATGGTATTACATATGAAGCGGTAAAAGACCAGCCGTCCTTTCAGGAGCTGTGGACAACCATTCAGCCGTATATCGCCGGCCGGACGCTAGCGGCGCATAACGCACCGTTTGATGTCGGCGTACTGCGGGCGGTTCTCAGCCACTACCGGCTGCCGGTACCCGGATTCCAGGTCATGGATTCGCTGATCATAGCCAGAAGAACCTGGCCGGCTTTGCCCAATCATAAGCTAGATACCGTCGCCGGCCACCTGAAGGTCTCGTTACAGCATCATGATGCCGCCAGTGACGCCAGAGCCTGCGCGGAGATCATTTTACAGGCGGCAGGGGGCCTGAGGCCTGTACAGACTGACGGACAGTCCCTGTTTTGTCCTGCTGAATAAGGGAGGGTTTTCCTGACAGCAGGCGAATAGACAAAGGTAAAGAAAAAAAGACGGCCAGTGGACGCCTTTTATATTACATCGTAATAAGATGTTTGAGTTCACCGGAATCGACATTGAGGATGAGGCCGTGGATCGGTACAGAAAGTGGTATTTTACCCGAGCTGCGCGCCAGATGGACAGACTGGATGACGTTATCGGCTTCATCGGTAAATTGGCCTAGCCAGGCGGACAGCTTTTGCCAGTCTGCATGCAGCTCTTCGATCCCGGAAGCCAGCATGCTTTCTGTCATGGCATGAATATTTAATCTGGCCATGCCGCAATCGGTGTGGCCAATAATGGCGATTTCCCGGCATTGCTGGGCATGGACGGCAACCACCAGGGAGCGGATGATATCTGAATCGGGATCGCCGACAATGTTTCCCGCGTTTTTAATGATGGTGGCTTCGCCTCTGGCCAGACCCAAGGCTGGCTCCAGAAACTGAACCAGCCTGGTGTCGATACAGGTGACAATGGCCAGCGCCTTACAGGGGAGTCCGTTGATCGGCGTGCCGTTGCAGGCGGTGCCGGCTGCCAGTATATTTTGCGCCTGGTTGCTAAGAAACGTCTGGTTTGCGTCTAAAAGCCTCTGAATCGTCATCGTACTCCCCCGTCTCGATGTAGTCGGATTTGTTAGAACCAGAATTCAGGATAACTTTTTTGCTTATCAAAATTGTTTACCACCAAGGCGACCACGAGCAGGATCGCCGCACAAACGGCAACCGGAGACAACACCCATAAAAAGCTGCCCTTCGAGGTGGTGACCCCCAGCAGAGCGGTCGCTCCTGCCGGCGGATGAACAGTTCTGGTGAGCAGCATGAGGACAATCGCTGAAGCGACAGCCAGAGCGACAGACAAGCCGGTTTCACCCAGCAGATGCCAGAAGACGACTCCGGTCAATGCGGAAACCACGTGTCCGCCAATTACACTGCGCGGCTGTGAAAACGGAGCCGCGCTGGCGCCGTATAATAATACTGCCGATGCTCCCAGGGGAGCAAACAAAGGGAAGAGCTGCTCCTGTAATGAGAAGTAGGTAATTATCCCGATGCCGATGAAGCCGGCGATAAATGTCCAGATCAGGCTGGACACGCCAGGCACCTTCATCGTCGAGCGGGTCTTGCCAACCCATTTTTTGAAATAGGCCTGCATCGGCGATACTGTATCTTGGCTCATGAGAACTCTCCTTTCTACATCATGATGGACAGCAATCTTGCATGCCCAGACCAGTTAACTGTGAAAGGCTTTTTGAAACAGATGGGTAAATGCGAGCGGCATTTACCCATCTGTGCATGTCATGCTATTGCTGATTTGCTGTTATGCCGATTACCAGGGATATTTCCCGGCGCAGCTATACGGGAGGAATTTGCCGTCAAGGGTAATGACCACACGGTCGCCTTTGGGATTTTCGACTTTCTTCACATCGACGGTAAAATCGATTGCGCTCATGATACCGTTGCCGTCGGCAAACTTCTCGTGAATAATCGCCTTAATGGTCGGGCCGTACACATCCATCATTTCATGCAGGCGATACAGGATCGGATCGACATTGCCCTTATAAGGATGCTCAGCCAATACGGCGGTTACCTCAGGCGACGTACCAAGCTCTTTGGCCAGTTTGACAGTAAGCTCTAACGGCATGTACTGTTGACCGTGGAATGCGCTGCCCAGCCATACTTCACTGACGTCCAGACGTTTCGCCAGCTCGTCATAAGTCAATTTCTTGCCGGCTCTGGCCGCTTCGAGGGCCTTTAATGCCTCTTTGCGATAGGACCACAAATAGTCTTGGTTGTTAATCGGCGTACCTGCCATGTCAAAATCCCCCTTACCATTTTTTTCACAATCCGTGATTGCTTGTATCTACTGTACCATTTTGGTTTGCTTGGCACATGACCAGGAATAATCAATATTTTCTGAAAAAAATAGTTAAAAATGACTATTTGAATAGGCAGGAGATTTAGGTATCGTAGTATATAAGCTGTAGGTTGTCGATAAAGGCCAAGCGACGCGCGCTAGTGCCGAACTTGCCAGGAGGCCGTTCGGCCGTGTTAGCCCTGCGGGAGCGTGCTTGCCGTACCCTCAAACGTACTGTCTGCGTGTGATTCCTGGTAGCTCGGCCTTTCCGACACCCTACAAAATAGATTGTTCAATAAAGGAGGCGATGAGGTGCAGACTGCGGATCAGCTCATCAAGCAAGAGGTTCTCGATGCCATTGATTCTGCGATCCTGGTGGTTGGAACCGATTATAAGGTGAAAGTCTGCAACCGGCATTTTGAGCGATTTTTTGGTGTTGCGCCGACAACCATTGTTGGACATGATAAACGGGATATGATTACCCATGAAATTAAGTGGCGGGTTAATGATCCGGAACAGTTTGAGCGGCGGTTGTTCTGGCTGTATGAGAATCCGGATGTTGTCGCCAATGATGAGGTAGAAGTCGAGATTCCGCGGCGGATTAAGCTGCACCGCTTTAGCGGGCCGGTTTATGATGAGGCTGGGGAGCTGACCGGCCGCGTGGAAGTGTATTCAGACATTACCCATGCAAAAAATCTGCGGGATGAGCTCGAATTTAAAAACAACCAGTTATTTTTCTTAAACGCCGCGTCCAGCGCGATTAACCAAACCATCGAGATCGAGAATCTCGGCAAGTTCTTCCTGCGGCGGGTCAGCCACGCGACTCGTGCCAGGGCAGGCGTTCTGTATGTAAAACGCAACGATAGCTTTGAGCTTCTGGCCACGGCGGGCAATATGAAGCGGCTGGCTATGCCGCCGCCGGCAATTGACGAAGAACTGCCGCTTTTACCCATTTGGGGGGCGATCAAAGAGGGAATCCCCCTGCGCTCACTGGCTGATATCACCGGCAGCGGTTTTTTCGTCGGATTTCCTTCGCTCAACAATGATACCGTTAACGGCTTTTGCTTCCTGGTTTATGACAAGCTGGAAAAGGTCTGGTTAGATCCGCTGCTGTTAAAAAGCGTGGGGATGGGGCTTGGCACCGGTATCCGCAATGCCAACCTGTATAAAGAAGCGCAAAAAACAGCGGTCCTGCAGGAACGGGACCGCATCGCGATGGAGATGCATGACGGACTGGCGCAAACCCTCAGCTATTTGGGCTTAGGCATCGACTCGCTAGTCCGGCGCTTACAGGAAAATAACGTTAACGAAGCATATCCGCTGCTGGAACAACTGCGCAAGGTGATTGATATGTCTTATAAGGATGTCCGTGAAGCGATTATCGGCCTGCGGGTGGATATCGCCAAAGAAGGAACGTTCTTTAAGTCATTAAGAAAATACCTGCAGGAATTCCAGCGGTTAACCAATATCAAGGTCGAACTGCTGGTGGAGACGCGGGTAGATACGCCAGATCTTGAGCTGCAGATGCATTTGATCCGGATTATTCAGGAAGCGCTGACCAATGTGCGGCGGCATTCACAGGCGACTGCTGCTAAAGTTTCCTTTCGCTACGATCCGGTAAAAACGATTATCGAAATTGAAGACAATGGAGAAGGGTTTAATTTGGAAGAGACGACAAAGGATACGATTGCAACCGCTTTGCATCACGGCATCCGGATCATGAAAACGCGGGCCCAATCCATGGGCGGTCTGCTGCACATTGAGACCACGAAACGCGCCGGTACCAGGGTAAGGCTGGAAATTCCGAAAGACTGATAAGGAGAAAAGCGTATGCCTGTGAAGATGGACCTGACTGACCGCAGCATCTTAATTGTCGACGATCATCCGCTCCTGCGGGAGGGGCTGCACCGGACTCTTGCCGATGCCGGAGTGAGTACGATCCGCGAGGCCACTGACGGTATCGAAGCGCTGGCCATCCTTGAGACCTTTCGCCCGGACATTATCCTCATGGATTTATACATGCCGGAAATGAGCGGCGTCGAAGCGACGGCGCAGATTATCAAAAAGTTCCCGGAAGCGAAGATTGTCATTCTCAGTGTTTGCGAAGAGGACGCTTCTGTTGCTGATGCCTTGATGGCAGGTGCGCAAGGCTTTTTGAATAAAAGCATGCGTTCCCATGAGATCATTCACTCGCTTTCACAACTGCTGTCTGGAAAAGTGCCGTTAGCCAAACCGATCAGCCAGGCAGTTCTGAGCCGGCTAACGGAAACCGCTGCTGCGCAGGTGGTTGAAGCCAGGAGCCGCTGCCACGGTCCGGCACAGACCATTTCACTCACCATGCGGGAAAGCGAGATTCTGTCGGCACTGGCTGAAGGCCTGAGCAACCGGGAGATTTCCCGGAATTTCTATATCAGTGAAAATACCGTAAAGAACCATGTGCGAAATATTCTGGGCAAGCTGGATGTCAACAGCCGGACGCGCGCCATTGCCAAGGCAGTGGAGGAAGGCCTGATCAGGCAGAAGGCCCCGCTGCCCAATCAGCGGGCACTGCGATAAATGGTAAAATAAAAGAGTGCGTAAAACAGTAATAGCCGGCATCGAATGATGCCGGCTATTACTGACTGATAAACCTATGATGTTACAGGCTGTCGAGAAAGGTCGAGATGTTAGTGTTTTGACAAAGTTATCTCTTTGGCTTAATGACGGCCAAACCGGCAAAATACTGCGTCAGCGTTTCCTAGCAGACTACTTCCAGTATGCGTCGTCAACGCTTCCTTGTCTTTTGCCGGTTTGCCTCGCCCTAAAACCAAAATCTAACT
>POVV01000766.1_pt1 | contig 16694 bp, 17 predicted proteins | sample 1560271 | NCBI WGS metagenome assembly POVV01 (sample SAMN08337232, study PRJNA429181) | Bioreactor metagenome, whole genome shotgun sequencing project. | biome: cows' rumen and soil; feature: anaerobic; isolation source: anaerobic chemostat enrichment culture, galacturonate as sole carbon... | reverse complement strand
GTGGTTGTCAGCATGTCATCCGCGAACCCATGAGCCAGCTTTGCGATCACATTGGCACTGGCCGGAGCGATCATTACAACGTCAGCAAGCTTGGCAATGGATACATGCTCTACGTTGAACTGAAAATTGCGGTCAAAGGTATCCACCAGGCATTTATTGCCTGTCAATGTTTCAAACGTAATGGGATTAATAAAATTCGTGGCATTCTGGGACATTAAGACATGTACGTTACAGCCCTTTTTTACCAGCATACTGGCAAGTCCGGCTATCTTATAGGCCGCAATACTTCCTGTTACACCCAAAATGATATTTTTTCCTTTCAGCATAAGTGCCTCCCGTTGTTTTTCGTCTTAAAATATGATACTCTACAGTATAGCACAAGAAAAAAAAGTTGGAAAGGAGTTCCCTTTATGATTTTGGCCATTGATATGGGAAACAGCAATATTGTCATAGGCGGCATCGACAATACCGGCATTTATTTTGTAGAGCGAGTTACTACCAATCACGGAAAAACAGAGCTGGAATATGCGGTTAATATAAAAGATATTATGGAAATTCACAACATGCCCCTCTCATCCATAGAAGGTGCGATCCTGTCTTCGGTTGTTCCTCCTCTTACGGATGTGGTCGTGTGTGCTGTTAAAAAAATAACAGGTAAGACACCCATGGTGGTCGGCTCCGGAATGAAGACCGGACTCAACATCAAGATGGACAACCCAAAGACCGTTGGCAGCGATTTAATCGTGAATGCGGTAGCTGCTTTAAAGGAATATCAGACTCCCATCATCATCGTTGACATGGGAACTGCCACCACTATGTCCGTCATTGACCGGAACGGAAACTATTCCGGCGGCATTATATTCCCCGGACTTAGAGTCTCTCTGGATTCCTTAAGCAGCCGGGCCGCCCAGCTCCCTTATATCGGTTTAAATAAACCGACAAAGGTGATAGGCAAAAATACCATTGACTGCATGAAAAACGGAATCCTTTACGGCAATGCCGCCATGATCGACGGTGTCATCGACCGTATGCAGGAAGAACTTGGGACTTTAGCAAGCCTTGTGGCAACCGGAGGCCTGGCTTCCTCTGTCGTCCCGCTTTGTTATCATAAAATTCATTATGACGAGGCTCTGCTATTAAAGGGATTGCTGGTTCTATATGAAAAAAATAAGCAGGATTAATAATGCCCTAAAAACTGGAAAATAATTTTGATCCGGCTATCGTATAAAAGCCCTCGAATGAGTACATCATTTCTGTATGAGAATAATGAATGATGCGGAGGGAAAGATATGTCTGGATACAAAGTAGAGATTTGTGGTGTCAATACTTCCAAACTTCCTCTTCTTAATAACGAAGAGAAGGAAGTTCTGTTCAAACGGATTCTTGATGGAGATAAAAAGGCCAGAGAAGATTACATCAAGGGAAACTTAAGACTGGTTCTCAGTGTCATACAACGTTTTTCCGGCAGCAATGAAAACGTTGACGACTTATTTCAGATCGGATGCATCGGTTTAATCAAAGCCATTGATAATTTCGATATTACGCAGAACGTCCGGTTCTCCACCTATGCGGTACCCATGATTCTGGGCGAAGTACGGCGTTATCTTCGGGATAATAATTCTATCCGTGTCAGCCGGTCCCTGCGTGATACCGCTTATAAGGCAATTTATGCCAAAGAAAATTTAATGAAGAAAAACTTAAAGGAACCTACCCTGATGGAAATCGCCGATGAGATCGGAGTCAGCAAAGAAGACATCACCTATGCACTTGATGCCATTCAAAGCCCGGTCAGCCTTTATGAGCCGGTCTATTCTGACGGCGGTGATCCTCTTTTTGTCATGGATCAGATCAGCGACAAAAAAAACTTAGAGGAAAACTGGGTAGAGGACATCTCCTTAAACGAGGCCATGAGACGCCTTCCGGAAAGGGAGCGCCATATCATTGACATGCGCTTTTTTGAAGGAAAGACGCAGACCGAGGTAGCAGAAGAAATCCATATCAGTCAGGCACAGGTAAGCCGCCTGGAAAAAAATGCATTAAAGACTATGAAGAATTACCTTTCTTAGGTAACGGCTTCCTTATAAATACAAGCCCACCTTTCCGCTTAGGAAGGCAGGCTTTTACATATACCGGAGAGATTTCTCCCTCCTTATGACCGCTTATCAAAAAAGCTTTCTGAATATCCCCTCATTTACTTTGTCTAAAAAAATCTATCTTTCATTCTCCCCATTCGTTTGACCATAATATGCATTGGCCCCATGCTTTCTTAAATAATGCTTATCCTGCAGTTCCTGAGGTGCAGGCTTGACATCCGGATTGATCTGTTCACACCGGAAAGCCATTTTGGCTACCTCTTCTAAAACCACTGCGTTATGCACAGCCTCTTTGGGATCCTTCCCCCAGGTAAAAGGACCGTGGTTTTTACAGAGACAGGCCGGTACAGCCATATACTCTTTGTCCTTAAAATAGTCCGCAATCAGGAGTCCCGTGTTTTTCTCATACCCTTCCTCAATCTCTTCCTTTGTCAGGCAGCGAAGGCAGGGAACTTCTCCGTATATATAATCCGCATGGGTAGTTCCATAGCAGGGAATCCCCCGCCCGGACTGGGCCCAGCTTGTTGCCCAGGAAGAATGGGTGTGCACGATCCCTCCGATCATTGGGAATGCCTTATAAAGTTCCAGGTGGGTTGCAGTATCAGAGGAAGGATTATATCTTCCTTCCACCTTCCTGCCCTCCAGATCCATAACCACCATATCTTCCGGTTTAAGCTCGTTATATTCTACACCGCTGGGTTTAATGACAAACATGCCTCGTTCACGGTCTATGGCGCTGACATTGCCCCAGGTAAAGGTGACAAGGCCGTACTTAGGCAGTTCCATATTGGCTTCGTAAACAAGCTGCTTTAAGTCTTCTAACATGTTTTTCCTCCTATGGTGTAAGTGTATACATGGCAATTTCATCGATTCCATGATTGGTGGATATGATGATCTCTTTTCCATTATTTGTATACTTGTATACGTTAGCAGGACCGCAATTTCGGTCTATGATCTGTGCTTCATAGGATTTCTGCACGGGATCATAGGTAAATACCAGAAGATTGCGTTCTCCCTGCCGGTGTCCAATGACCAGGGCCGGTCTGCCGCACAGCATCCCTCCGAAAATAGCATGGTTGAATTCTGCCGGCTGATCATAAACATAGACCTCCCTGTATTCCCCGTCTGTTTTTTTCCAGATGCTGATTTTATCCCCGTGAAATGGGGAAATCGTGGCTAATTCTTTCTCTCCGTCCTCATCAAAATCCACCAGCACCGCATCACTCGCCGCCTCGTTTATCAGCCGGCGGATCTCCCATTCCCCAGAGGGCTGCTTGGGCGGAATGAACTGGTATACGCCGCTGTCAGAGGATATAATGCTGGTCTGAAGGCCGCCATCTTCTACCTTATAATAGCCGTGGTTTTTCAGCATGTTATCCTTAATCACCTTCAGCGGAAGCTGATGCTCATCGTTAAATCCGCTTAAATCTTCAGGCAGGACCGCCCCATATACCTTTCCCGGCGTGGACCAGTCATCTTTAAATTCATGGCCTGACTTTAAGGTACATGCAATCAAATAGTTGATGCCGTTTTGTTCCACAATATGAAACCGGTGGACAAAGGGTAAATCCACTAAAGTCTTTACTTCCCAGCCCTTTTGTTCATCAGGGGTCACTATGACAATTTTTGCTTCCTGGGAATCATTGGGAGAATAGAATTTTTGAGTTGCCAGAAACTGTCCGTCCGTACCGGGAACCTGAACCATGGTCATTACACCGCCAGGCTCTGTCCAAATGGTATCTTCTAAATTGCCTTCTGCGTCAAACAGCAGGCAGCGGTCGACTTTTTCCGCCGCAACCAGGATGTGATCGGTTCCTTTGTAACGAAGGGGGGCTATGGAATAGCATTTCGTTAAATTTCCCATCACCTTTTTTTCAATCTTCATTTATTTACTCCCTTTCATTCCTGTTCCCTTAATATTCCGGACATTTTAAGATTTGCCGCAACCAGATCTTCCTTCCAGGAGGGGTTTCCCGTGTACCAGAATTCAGCCACATAGATCCTGACTCCAAGCTTCCATGCGGTCTCAATGGCCTTTTTAAAGTCCACATGGCCCTCGCCGTAAGGAACCTCACGGAATATGCCTGGTTTCGTCTCTTTTAAATGCATGGCGGCAAGCCGTCCGCTTCCAAGCTTTAAGTCCTCTAATACGTCCGTTCCATTGGTGAACGCAGCATTTGTTATATTCCCTATATCAGGGTAAACATTTAAGTAGACAGAGGAAACCTGCTTCACATATTTCATGGCTTTTTCCACTGTATTCATGAATCCGGTCTCCATGGTTTCAAATGCAAGTACCACACCGGCAGACGCGGCCATTTCGGCAGCCTTTTTTAGGTTGTCAGTAAAATACCGCCTCGTTTCTTCATCCGATTCTTCATAGTACACATCGTATCCGGCCAGTTGGATGATCCTGATCCCCAGATCCGATGCCAGTTCAATGGCCTTGCTCATGATTTCCATGCTTTTTTTCTTGACTTCCGGGTCATGGCTTCCCAGGGGATACTTCCGGTGTCCGCTTAAACACATGGTACCGATGGGAATGCCTGCATCCTTTGTCAGTTTTATCAGTTCCAGACGTTCCTTTTCAGTCATTTCCAGTCGTTCCAGTTTCTCCTCAGTTTCGTCTATACTCATCTCCAGGAAATCAAAACCGGTGCTCTTTGCGGCTTCCAGCTTTTCTTTCCAGCTTAATTCAGCCGGCATTGACTTTTCATACAATCCAAGCGTATAGGTTTTCATTAAAAACCTCCTTTTTTCACCTGGTGGATCTGCACTCCAGCCTCCTTAAATTCTTTTAAAATTTCTTTAGGCGCCTTTTCATCCGTAATCAAATGCTGAACTTTGCCTATGCTGCAGCTTGAAAAGCTGCTGTTCTTACCTATCTTTGTATGGTCAGCCAGGATATACAGCTCGCTTCTTGTGTGTTCGATCATTAATTCGTTTAAACACACCTCATTCATGATCTCGGTCGTCATTCCGGACATAACGGAAATACCGGAACACCCCATAAATGCCTTTTTTGCATAGATGTTCTGAAGATTCCTGACCGCAAGATCTCCTACCATGGCTTCTTTCGGGTAGCGAAGCTCGCCGCCGGTGAGAATGATATTTACCCCGGCTCCATGTTCACTGTTAATCGCTTTTCCATTGTTGGTTATGACCGTCACATTCCTGCTTTTTATATATTCCAGTATCTGCAGGGCAGTGCTGCTGGTGTTAATAAACAGCGTATCATTATCATCTACCAACGTTGCAGCATAGCTGGCAATCAGCCGTCTGTAAAGTAATATTTCATTTGCCTGCGCAGGGCCCTTTTCAATGGGAATGGCGCCGCCATGACAGCGTTTTAAAAGCTTCCTGTCTTCCAGATACTGCAGATCTCTTCGGACTGTTATCACAGAAATCCCGCATTGTTCTGCCAAGCTGTTCACGGATACCTTGGGACTGTTTCTTACGATATCCAATATATGCTCTCTTCTCTCCTCCACAAGGGCGTATTCTCTTTTCATAGGCTCACCTGCACTTTTATCAATATTTGATTACTGTTTCGATCCACCGTTTATTGGATACCGTCTGCCAGGGAAAAACCCCGGCAGACGAGAATTATATTCATTAACCTTCCTGAATGATCCCCTGCTCTTTTAATTTGGTTTCAATCTCCGGAGCAGACATCACATTCTTAAGTCCAACGATCTTAATGCCTTTTTTCTCAGCATCTGCAAACATATCTTTAAAGTTCTGTGCACAAACCACCACATCGTACTGGGGAGCCGATCCTTTTCCTTCTGAAAGGGCGCAATGATGTAACTTTGTCGGTTTGATATTATGCTTCTTCAGCACTTTTTCCAAGGTCATCTGTGCCATCAGGCTTGAGCCTGCCCCATTTGCGCAACACACCAAAAAGCTTAAATTTTTACCAGCCACGAGAAAATCCTCCTTAATCTCATTTACTCTTTATTTGCTTTCAATTCTTTATACGCTTCATAATCCTCTGTCATAAGGAAATAGCCCTTTTTATCCTTCCAATACTGGATCCGCGGAATGGCAAGGAGTGCAACCAGTACGATTCCAATACCAATGTAGCTTAAATATTTCATGACCACAGTAAATACCGGCCATATGACCGCCCAGTCCCACATTCCCAAGTATCCGCCATAGGCTGCCATACCTACCCAGCCTGCAATAAATGCAGATCCGAATACCTGGCATAAACCGGAGAAGAAGGGAAGAATCAGGGCTGCCTTAAATCCGCCCTTTTCATTTGCAAAAACACCGATAGTGGCGTTATCAAAGAACACCGGAACGAAGCCGCATATAACAAGCACCGGGCTCTTTAACAGAATCAGTGCCACAATAGCCAGAATCTGTCCGACAAAGCCTGATAAGAATCCCAGGGTCACGGCATTGGCCGCACCAAATCCAAAGATAACGGCACAGTCCACTCCCGGAACAGACCCAGGGAGAATTCTCTCTGCAATTCCCTGGAACGAAGCGGTCAGCTCCGCCACAAAGGTACGCACACCTAATTGCAGAATTGCCAGATACACCGCAAAATATAAACAGGTTTGAAGGACATAGAAAAACATGCTGGCTCCCTCTTTCATAAACTCTCCTTCAACCAGATAATCCCGGCCAAGGATACAGAGGATCGCTCCGAAGAAGATAACCATTAAGATGGAAGTACAGACCATATTATCATTAAAGATGGACATAAAGCCTGGAAGTTCGATATCTTCAATCTTCCTGATTTCTTTTCCATTGTTTTTCTTGCTTTCTTTTCCAAAGAGCTTGCCTGCAAGATAGTAGCTGAGTGCAACACCGAACATCTGCTGATGAGCCAGACAGAAGCCGGCACCGTCCGTAACCTCCTGGCATGGCTTGATTGTCAGGTTTGACCCTACTGCCCAGTAAGCTCCTAAAAGAAGGGCCATTACCACAAGCATGGCAACTCTTCCATTTAACAGGAACGGACAGGCAAACATGATCAGCCAGTATGCGGTAGCAGCCTGCTGGACCTGTACATTGCCGGTGGTAAACAGTGCCCGGAGCTTGGTGTATTTTGAAAAACGCACAAGAAGAATATTGACGATAAATGCAATGAACAACAGAATCATTGCATCACCAAATCCTTTTCCAAACACTTCCTCAACGCCGGCCGTAACAGCATTCTGACCAAAATACGGATCAATTACCATGGCATTTATCTGGAACCTGTCTTTTAAGCCTACCAATACCGGCCGGAAGTTGTTAACCAGTCCGCCGGAACCAACCATTAAGATCAAATAACCCACGATCGCTTTTAAAGTCCCAGCAAGTATATCATACCACGGTTTTCTCAGCAAGATGTAACCAATCATAACGATCAAACCAATCATAAATGCCGGCTGCTGCAATACGTTTGTGGCAAAAAAAGTCCATACCTTCAATAAAATATCCATTGCATTACCCCCTTCTCCCTAGTCCAAATATCGTTCCTGTATTCTCAGTAAATCTTCTGTATCTTTGGCTTTTTTCAGTTCGGTGATCACTTCCTCATTGCCCAGCAGCTCCGATAACCGGCTCATATTATTTAAATGCTGATCCGGATTACAGGATGCCAGGGTAAAGAAAAGCTGTGCATCCTTTTCCGGGTCCTCTGCGTCAAAGCTGACCGGCTTCTCCAGTTTCATGAAGGCGATTGTGGTCTTATGTACGCCTTCTGCACCCTCCTGGGAATGAGGCATTGCAATGTCCGGTAAAATGATGATATAAGGGCCATATTTTTTAATGCAGGCAATGATCTCTTCCTTATAATTCTCTTCGACTGTCCCGTCCTCTTCCAGACATTCACAGCTCATCCGGACTGCATCCTCCCAATCCTTTGCTTCCCTGGCAAACTTATAATGTTTCTTCTCCACAAAATCTCTCAGCATGTTTTCTCCTTTTTCCTGATTACAAAAGTGAACGGAACGGAATATTCTGAGGTGCTTCAAAGCAATCCTCAAAGCCTCTTTCATGGTGATAAGCCAGCTTGTCCTTGTCTCTGGGATAAACGTATTTTCCGCCTACTTCCCAGAAAAACGGATGAAACTTATAATCCAGCCGATCCTTCTTCATATGATAGAGTACCCTGATTTCATTCACATCCGCCATGAAATTGGTCCAAACATCATAATGAATAGGGATCACCACCTTGCATCTTAGAGCTTCTGCCATGCGGAGGATATCACAGGAGGTCATCTTATCTGCCATTCCTACCGGATTTTCTCCATAAGAACCAAAAGCAACATCAATGTCATAATCCTTTCCGTGTTTTGCAAAGTATATGGAGTAATGTGAATCGCCGCTGTGATAAATATTACCGCCAGGCGTTTTGATCAGATAATTTACCGCCTTATCATCCATATCCATGGGACACTTTCCTGTCAGCTCCTCCCGGTCCGGGCCGGTGGAATCCGTTGTTACAAGGCAGGTCCTGTCAAAGGAATCCAGTGCCACAATTTCAATATCCTTTATCCTGATGCTGTCTCCGGGCACTACCGTAATACACCGGTCCGCCGGAACCCCCCATTTCTGCCACAGTTCAACGGATTTCTTAGGGCCGATAAAAGGAACCGGGATTTCTTTTCCATTCTCATCAACGGTCGTTATATTGCTTTGGATCACATGGGCAGCATATTCCGGGCTCATATGATCCTGGTGGTAATGGGTTGCCAGAACCGCGTCCACATGCTTAACAGCAAACGGATCGAGTACAAAAGGAACCGCCCTTAAATTAGGCTGCATCTTTCTTGCTCCGCACATATTTGCCATCTGGTGACCCTCAGCCATCTTTCCGTTTCCATGAGAACGCTTTCCGTTACCGCACCACAAATCTACGGTAATGTTGCAGCCGCCCGGTGTTTTAAACCACATGCCCGTACAGCCCAGCCACCACATAGCCACTGTTCCAGGTTCCACTGTCTCATGTTCAATTTCTTCATTCAGCCAGGTTCCCCATTCAGGAAACGTGCTCATGATCCAGCTTTCCCTTGTGATTTCTTCCACTTTGCTCATCCAAACATCCTCCTTTACTTTTTACGATCGTTTTATGACCGATTATGTTCGCATTTGTTTTTACATGTAGATAATAACATTAGAATACCAGTTTTTCAAGAGCGTTAAATGACCGTTTATATGTTATATGTTCGTTTTGAATATTTTGTGCATTTTATATATTTTTATAGTATTTATTTATGCATATTTTTTATTTATATAAAACTTATTATCTCTTCAAATACATTTTTCACAAGATTACACGTTTTAAAATCCACATAGAATCATTTCCGTGTAGCCTCACCGTTTTATATTATGATTATATAATCGAAGCTGCATCCAAGGCATTGTAAATATTTAGTTTAACAATAAATAATAATAAGATGCACATCCCCTTGCCCATCAGATAAGAATCCGCCAATATTCTTTAGTAGCTAAAGTATATTGACAGCAGATTCTTTAGGTGCTATACTAAATTCACAATTAAAACCAAATTCAGCCATTGTTTCGTAAAAATATTGGAGGGAAAAAGAACATGGAATGTAAATTAATTGGTAACTTATTTGAAGTTATAGCTATGATTACGGATGAGCAGAGAATCCCTCAAATATATAGCGAGTCTAATTTGCTTTATCACGCAGAACTGAACCTGATTGACGCGATTTATGATCATCCCGATGCAAATGCACGTATGTTATCGGAAATTATGGGCGTTACGCAAGGCGCGATTACTCAGATGACGGTAAAACTGACAGAAAAGAAACTGATTGAAGGATATAGAATGCCCGGGAATAAGAAAGAAAAATATTACAGGCTTACAGCGGATGGGGAGCAGGCAAGGCTTAAGCATCAGGAATACCATAGTGAAGCCAACCAAAAACTGTGTCAATATTTCTGTTCTCTCAGCGATGCCAACGCAAGGGTTATTCTGGATTTTTTTGAAAAAGTAAAGGAATGTATGCCTATCAGTGAGTTTGCCTGTCAATCAGGCGGCAGCTGCGGAAGAGGTATAGAAAGGAAGGAGGAATAAGACATGCTTACTATTTCTAAATTAAGGGCTTATGCAGGTGACAACGAAATCCTCAAGGGGGTAGATTTAACAATAAATCCAGGAGAGACCCATGTGATCATGGGACCGAACGGCGCGGGAAAGTCTACGCTGGCCAGTGTCATCATGGGACATCCGGACTATACGGTGACGGAAGGCCGCATCGCATTTGAAGGAAAAGACATCACCTATACCAAAACAGATGAAAGAGCGAGAAGCGGCATCTTTATGACATTTCAAAATCCTGAGGAAGTAGACGGGATCACTGTGGAAAGCTTTCTGCGCACGGCACGGTATGCGATTACCGGCAACAACGAGCGGGCCTGGGACTTCCACAAGGAATTAAAAGAGCTTATGGCGCGGCTGGATTTTGACGAGAGCTACGCCACAAGATACTTAAACGTCGGGTTTTCAGGCGGGGAAAAGAAGAAACATGAAATATTGCAGATGCTGGCGCTTCACCCAAAGCTGGCTATTTTGGATGAAACAGATTCCGGTCTGGATGTTGACGCTGTCAAAACGGTATCTGAGGGTGTACGAGGCTATAAAAATGAAGAAAACGCATTGCTGATCATCACCCATAGCACGAAAATATTAGAAAATATCAGTGTTGATATGGTACACATTTTGATTGACGGGCAGATTATCAAAACCGGAGATGCCTCGCTGATTGATGAGGTGAATCGCAGCGGCTTCACTTCTCTCTCATCTGCCAAAGCGGCCGAGGAGGTGACATGATGGAACGTAAAAAAACACAGGTTGAGGAAATCAACCGTGACGCCTATGACATTGCAAACCCGGAAAACGCCGCATATAAGGTAGATAAAGGGCTGACTGCGGAAATCGTTACCGATATTTCCACAGGAAAAAACGAACCGGGCTGGATGCTGGAACACCGGTTACAATCCCTCGCCGTTTATGAACGGCTTCCTCTGCCAAATTGGGGGCCGAGCCTTCACGAATTGGATATGAACCATATAGTCACCTATGTCCGCCCAAATATGGCGATGACAGATAATTGGAACGAGGTTCCCGAAGAAATCAAGCAGACATTTGACCGGCTGGGCATCCCTGAAGCGGAAAAACTGGCGCTCTCCGGCGTTGGAGCACAATATGATTCTGAGGTCGTTTATCACAGCATTAAAGAAGAGATGCGCCAGCAGGGTGTGATTTACACCGATATGGATACCGCGCTCCATGAGTACGAGGATATCGTAAAAAAACATTTTATGAAACTGCTTCCAGCCACTGCTCATAAATTCGCGGCGCTGCACGGAGCGGTCTGGTCAGGCGGATCCTTTGTCTATGTGCCAAAGGATGTGGAGGTCCATATGCCGCTGCAATCCTATTTCCGGCTCAATGCGCCGGGAGCCGGGCAGTTTGAACATACTCTGATTATTCTGGAGGAAGGCGCGCGCCTTCATTTCATTGAGGGTTGTTCTGCGCCGCGGTATAACGCTCTGAATCTGCACGCCGGTTGTGTGGAACTTTATGTGGGGGAGAACGCGACGCTGCGGTATTCTACCATTGAAAACTGGTCAAGAAATATGATGAACCTCAATTCAAAGTGCGCGGCAGTGGAAAAAAACGGCGCAATCGAGTGGGTTTCCGGCACATTTGGCTCCCACATCACCATGCTGTATCCCAGCAGTATTTTGCGGGGAGACGGGGCCAGAAGTGAGTTTACGGGTATCACCTTTGCCGCCGCGGGGCAAGAGCTGGATACTGGCACGAAAGTGATTCACGCCGCTCCGAATACTTCATCCACGGTATCGTCAAAATCCATCTCCAAAAGCGGCGGGAAAGCCATCTACCGCAGCGCTGTTACTGTTTTGCCCGAAGCAAAAAACAGCAAGTCCAGCGTAAGCTGCGAATCCCTCATGCTGGATCGGGAAAGCCGCTCCGACACAATTCCTGTGATGGATATACGTAATGACGAAGTGGATATCGGACACGAAGCAAAAATCGGGCGAATCAGCGAAGAAACAGTTTTTTATTTAATGACGCGGGGGATTGGTGAAAATGAAGCCAAGGCGCTGATTGTCCGCGGTTTCGTGGAACCCATAACAAAGGAGCTTCCTTTGGAATACGCCGTGGAAATGAACAGGCTGGTGGCCCTTGAATTTGAGGGCGGCATCGGTTAGAAGGAGGTTGGCATGAATAATACCCTAGAAAAGCTTAACAGGCTGCAGATTCCAACATGGAGCATGCTCAAAATAAACGATACAGCCGTAACGATAGATCTTGACGGAATGCCCGCCTATGCCGGGAATCCACTGCAAAAGGAATATTCAGGGATTCGGATCAGCCATGAACCCGCATTGGAGGTAACGGAAACTTCTCCCGTCATCCTTCGGGATATCCGGGAATACGCGGCGGCGCTTTGCAATTACCGCCTGCACATTACGATCCCGGCAGGGTTTACAGCGAAAGAGCCGGTTGTGCTGGACTTTCATCTAGGCGCCGGCAACGCTCTGCTGTCGGATGAGCTGTTCATCAGCGCGGAAGCCGGAAGCAGCGCAACAGTGGTTCTGCGGTATGCATCGGACGAGGACGCAGATTGTTTCCACTGTGGATACACAAAGCTTCATGCAAAAGCAGACGCAAATATCAGGCTGATAAAGGCCCAACGATTGGCGGAGAATCATACAGGCGTTGACGCGACAGAGATAAACGTGGATACAGGGGCAGCCGCACATGTGATCCTGATTGAAGCAGGATCAAAAAAATCCGTTTCCAGCTGCAGCATACAGCTTGCAGGAAACGGTGCGTCCGCTGATTTGGACGGCGCTTACGCTGTAAACCGGGAAAGGGAACTTGATTTTAATTACCGTATTGAATACAAGGAAAAGAACACACAGGGCAATATAAACGTCCGGGGCGCGCTGCTTGACAAGGCGCGCAAAGCGGCAAAAAGTACGCTTGATTTTCTTCCAGGCGCATCAGGAGCAAAAGGACGGGAAGAAGAAAGCGTGCTGGTGCTTGGCTCTGATGCGGTCAATCGTTCCGCACCGCTGCTCTTGTGCGGCGAGGATGATGTGGAAGGACAGCACGCCACCACCACTGGAAAACTTGACGAAAACAAGCTCTTTTACTTAATGAGCCGCGGGATAAGAAAAAGTGAGGCGCGTAAACTGATTGCGCTGGCGTCATTCAATTCTGTTTTGGAAAAAATAGAACCAGACAGCCTTCAGGAAGAAATCTCCTCATTTATACAGGAGGTGCTGGGCGATGCGGATTAACTACGCAGATGATTTTCCTTTGCTTAAAAACAGCGCGGAAAGCGGAAAAAGATTAGTTTATCTCGATAATGCGGCTACCACCCAAAAGCCTTCGCAGGTGATTGAAGCCGTGAGAAACTATTACGAACACTACAACGCCAACCCCCACCGCGGGGCATATCCCTTGAGCGAGAAAGCAACGGAAGCTTATGAAACCGCGCGGGATAAGGTTGCAGGCTTTATAGGTGCGGAAAGTCCGGAAGAAATCGTGTTTACAAAGGGAACCACCGAATCCCTCAATCTTATAGCGGGTGCTTATGGCATGGATAACCTCCAGGAAGGCGATGAAATATTGATCTCCATTGCGGAGCATCACAGCAATTTAATCCCATGGCAGGCCGTGGCAAAAGCAAAAGGCGCGCAGCTTAAGTATCTTTACACGGATGCAAACGGGAAGCTGACAACGGAAGAGATTGCCGCAAAAATAACCGCCCGGACCAGGATCGTTGCTGTCGCGCAGGTTTCCAACGTATTGGGGATCGTTAATCCAATTGGAGAAATCGTCAAAAAGGCGCATGAGGCCGGCGCAGTCGTCGTGCTGGACGCGGCACAGGGCATTCCCCATATGCCAGCCGGTGTGCAAGCACTGGATGTGGATTTTCTGGCATTTTCGGGCCATAAGCTGTATGCACCCATGGGCATTGGCGTATTGTACGCGAAAAAAGAGCATTTGAGCAACATGCGCCCATTGCTGTTGGGCGGCGGGATGGTGGACGATGTGAGCGAACAGACCACCACTTACGCGGACGGCCCCGCGAAATTCGAGGGCGGCACGCAAAATGTGGAAGGTGCGGTCGGCCTGCACGCAGCAATTGATTATCTGGAAAATATCGGTTATGAGCAGATTGGGCGGGTTGAAAATGAGCTGACTGAGTATGCGCTTGCACGGCTTCATACCATTCCGCATGTTACTATTTACGGTCAGGAAAACGGCCATGACCGCATGGGTGTCATTTCCTTTAATATTGACGGAGCACATCCTCATGATGTATCTACAATCTTAAGCGCAGACGGCGTGGCAATACGTTCAGGACATCATTGCGCTCATCCGCTGATGCGGCATATGGGCGTGAACGCTACTTGCCGGGCCAGCTTATGCTTTTACAATACCAAAGACGATATAGACGTTTTGATTGAATCCATATGTAAGGTCAGGGAGGTGTTGAAACTTGGAACTAAATGAGATTTATACGGAAATCATTACCGAACACAGCACATCCTCGAGAAACCGCCGCCATCTGGAACAGGCCAGCGTTAGCCTGGCAGGGAAAAATCCAAGCTGCGGGGATGAAATAGAACTTGAGCTGCTGATCGAGCACGGCCGGATCACAGACGCTTCCTTTACCGGCGCAGGCTGTGCGATTTCCCAGGCATCAACCTCAATGATGATTGACTTGATAAAAGGAAAGTCTCTCTCCGAGGCAAAAGATCTCGCAGAATTGTTTACCGCGATGATACAGCGCAAAATAACAAATGACCAGGAACTAGAGCCCCTTGAAGAAGCCGCCGCACTGAAAAGTATTTCTAATCTGCCCGCACGGGTAAAGTGTGCGGCTATGCCGTGGCACACTCTTGAAACAGCCGTATCGGAAAACAATACGCCGTAGTCTGCACGGATTATCAGACTTAATGCGAAAGACGGGAACGATCCTTACGCGGGAGACAGCCTCCATGCCGGAGATTCCGGCGACAGGCAGGCAAAGGGGATGCTGCTCAATGATAGGAAATCATAAAGATTTCGTGTCATTGTACAGCATCCCCTTTGTTATGTCAAAATGTTTGGTACTGCAATTAAAGTTCCCGTTTAAAATCCGGTAACAGCTTTTGGTATGGTAAACTCCACTGCACCCATGTATCCCGGCGCCACTTCATATTCGTCAAATACGATCACGATTTCTCCATTCTTATTCAGGTAAAAGCTTTCATCCCCGGTAATCTGCTTGAATTCATCCACGTAATCCTCTCCCGTATTATAAAAGTACATCTTGGAATCATCCGCAGCCATTTGCTCTTCCATCTGCTTTTTGATGTTATCACTGATTGCAGTAATGTAGTCAGCCTTACCTTTCATCAGATCCTTTAAAGACACCACATTTCCCGTTTCCTTATCAATGGTAAAGATCTTTACATACTCCGCTCCGCTGGCCATCACAACCGTTGTATTGATCCTCAGGGAAAGGTACTGATCATTGTCTGTCACAACATCATAGCTGGAAGTCACGGAGTAGTGGCCGTCGCCTGCCTGGTCTCCGGCTACCTGCTTTTCATATTCCGCAATCAGCTGATTGGCATACTCTTCAATGGAACGGTTAACCTTTTCATTATCCTTCTCATTGATGGAGACCTTTGGGATATCTATTTTAGCCTCATAATGATTATTAGCATCCTCAAAGGTACGGAATGTAACAACCTTTGCAATTGCGCCTAAAACCGGAATTTCTTCCATTGCATTGGCGGTGACCGGGCTGGCATTTGCCATAATTATAATCGCTGCCATTGCAGCTGCTGCTGTTATTCCTGATCTTTTTGTCATTTTCATCATCTGAATTCTCCTCTTTTCTTTTTTTGCTCTCTCAATTCCTGCCGCCATACTTACACGGGCAGCCTCCGGCACAGGAATATTATGATATATCTCTTTCATCCTTAACAGTTTTTCCTCATCACTGTGTTCCATAATAACTGCTCCTTTCTATCCTAAGTAACTTCCGGTTCCAGTAAAATCTTTAGTTTCTTCAGCGCCCGGTAAAGCCTGGCCTTGACAGTGCTCACGTTCATTTCCAGAATTACAGCAATTTCTTCCAGTTTCCATTCCTCCATATATTTTAAAACCACGATTGTACGATCCTTTTCCTCTAAAGAACTTAAAAGCTCCAGAGGATCATCTTCCTTATAGCTGTCTTCATGGGGAATCTCCACCTCATCAAAGCTCACGCTTTCCTTTTTCTGCTTCCTGATAAAGTCAATGGATGCATTTATGACAATCCGGTGAATCCAGGTCGACAAATAGGTTTCTTCTCTCAGTCTCCTGCATTCCTTAATTACCCGGTATGCACTCTCCTGAACAATATCCAGAGCATCCTGTTCATTTTTTACATAGCTGTACGCAAGCCGGTAATAAGATTCATAATTTTTCAAAAGGATTCGTTCTGCCTCTTCTTCAATCTTTTGTTTCATTTCTTCCTCCTCTCTGGGGTTCTATCTATTAGACGTATTATAACGCAAAAAAGTTTCATTATTAACAAAAAAAGGAAAGAC
>POVV01000765.1_pt1 | contig 16702 bp, 14 predicted proteins | sample 1560271 | NCBI WGS metagenome assembly POVV01 (sample SAMN08337232, study PRJNA429181) | Bioreactor metagenome, whole genome shotgun sequencing project. | biome: cows' rumen and soil; feature: anaerobic; isolation source: anaerobic chemostat enrichment culture, galacturonate as sole carbon... | reverse complement strand
ATAAAATGATGACCGGAGAGCTTTTCCAGGTATCCGGAAACCAGTTAAAGGTGGTTTCTCTGGATGGTCACAGGATTTCTATCCGAAATATTGAATTAAAAGATACTTATCATGATATAAAAGTCATCGTTCCTGGCAAGACTCTAAATGAAGTCAGCAAGATTCTTGGCGGAGACAATGAAAAGGAAGTGCTTATATTCTTCAGTACCAACCACATTTTATTCGAATTTGATGATACCATCGTTGTTTCCCGTTTAATTGAAGGAGAATATTTCCGGATTGATCAGATGCTATCAAGCGATTATGAGACAAAGACCGCTGTTAATAAAAGAGAGCTTTTGGACTGTCTTGACCGGGCAACCATCCTGGTAAGGGAAAATGATAAAAAGCCCCTGATCATGAATATCGAAGATCAGGAAATGCAGCTTAAGATGAATTCCAGCTTTGGCTCCATGAATGCCCAGGTTCCGATTCATAAAACAGGAAGTGACATCATGATCGGCTTTAATCCAAAGTTCCTGATCGATGCCTTAAGAATTATTGACGACGAAGAAGTAACCATTTACATGCTGAATCCCAAATCCCCCTGCTTTATCCGGGATGAAGAGGGCAAATATATTTACCTGATCCTTCCTGTCAACTTCAATGCGGCAGCTGTTTAAACTGTCCGTATAGGCAAAGGAAAGATGGGAACAACCATTTATGCCCGAAAATGGGCAATAGAGAGGAATCTATGGAGACAATCAAGTTAAGGGATGAATACATCAAGCTGGGACAGGCCTTAAAGGCAGCCGGTATGGTTGGATCAGGGGTTGATGCAAAATTTGTCATTGAGGATGGTCTTGTGCAGGTCAATGGCCAGGTAGAATACCAGAGAGGAAAGAAATTAAGAGCCGGAGACGTAGTCACTTTTGATGGTAATACCATTAAAATCGAGTAATGCCCATACCTTTATGTCCAAAAGGAATGGACAATAGGAGGAAATAACACCATCCATGATCATTGAATCGATAGAGCTTAAGAATTACCGCAACTATGATGAATTACATATGGATTTCAGTCATGGAACCAATATACTCTATGGGGACAATGCCCAGGGGAAAACAAATGTCTTAGAAGCAATCTATGTCTGTGCTACGACAAAATCCCACAGAGGGAGCAAGGATAAGGAAATCATACAATTTGACAGGGATGAGTCGCATATCAAGCTAAACATCAGAAAGAAAGATATTCCATACCGGATTGACATGCATTTGAAGAGGAATAAAGCCAAAGGCGTGGCAGTAAATGGCGTTCCCATAAGGAAGGCCAGTGAGTTGTTTGGAATCGTCAACGTTGTATTTTTTTCTCCAGAGGACTTAAATCTCATAAAAAACGGGCCTGCCGAAAGACGCCGGTTCGTTGATTTGGAATTATGTCAACTAAACAAGCTTTACGTCCATTCCCTTGTGCAGTATAACCGGATCGTGACGCAGCGCAATAAACTGTTAAAAGATATGGCTTTCCGGCCTGATTATGAAGAAACCCTGGACATATGGGACATGCAGCTGGTCCAATATGGGAAGGAAATGATAGGTTACCGGAAAGCATTTATAGAACAGCTGGATGGAATCATAGGACCCATCCACCGGAAGCTTTCCGGGGAAAAGGAAACTCTGCGAATCCTTTATGAGCCAAATGTAGAGGCGGATGTGTTTGAAGATGTCATAAGGCGAAGCAGGCAGCAGGATATCAAGCAGAAAACTACGCTTACCGGACCCCACCGGGATGATTTAAGTTTCATCATCAACGGAATCGACATTCGCCGGTTTGGTTCCCAGGGACAGCAGAGGACAGCGGCTTTGTCCTTAAAGCTTGCAGAAATAGAACTGGTAGAAAAAACAGTATATGATTATCCCATCCTTTTACTGGATGACGTATTATCAGAGCTGGACAGCAGCAGACAAAATCAATTACTTGCAGGAATCAATCATATACAGACCGTGATCACCTGTACGGGACTGGAAGAATTTGTAAGAAACCGGTTTCCCGTTGATAAAATATTCAGGGTGGTAAGCGGTACCGTAGGAAGTGAAAATTAATTCAGGAGGAAGCGTGCAAATATGAGTCAAGAATATGGTGCAGATCAAATCCAGATATTAGAGGGTCTTGAAGCAGTAAGAAAAAGACCTGGTATGTATATCGGCAGTACATCCACAAGGGGACTTCATCATCTGGTTTACGAGATCGTGGACAATGCGGTGGATGAGGCTCTGGCAGGATATTGCGACAGCATAGAAGTGTTTGTCCATTCTGACAATTCCGTTACAGTCGTGGATGACGGACGAGGGATCCCCGTAGGTATCCAGAAAAAGGCCGGGATTCCGGCGGTAGAGGTGGCCTTTACCATCCTCCATGCCGGCGGCAAATTCGGCGGCGGGGGATATAAAGTTTCCGGCGGCCTTCACGGCGTAGGCGCTTCTGTAGTTAATGCTCTTTCCCAGTGGCTTGAGGTGGAAATCCGCCAGGAAGGAAAGATCTATAAACAGCGTTATGAAAAGGGAAAAACCATGTATCCATTAAAGATCATAGGAGATTGCGGCCCGGATGAGCATGGAACAAAGGTTACCTTCCTTCCCGATAAAGATATTTTTGAAGAAACGGTCTTTGATTATGATACCTTAAAGATCCGTCTCCGTGAAACTGCATTTTTAACCAAAAACTTAAAGATTATTCTGAAAGATGAGAGAGAGGATAATCATGAGCACGTGTTCCATTATGAAGGGGGCATCAAGGAGTTTGTCGCCTATTTAAACAAGGGAAAAACATTTCTTTATGATCAGGTGTTTTACTGCGAAGGGACAAAGGACGGAATCTATGTTGAGATTGCCATGCAGCACAATGATTCCTATACAGAAAATATTTATAGCTTTGTCAATAACATCAATACTCCGGAAGGAGGAACCCATCTGGCTGGCTTTAAGAATGCTCTGACAACCACCTTAAATGATTATGCCAGAAAGAACAAGCTGTTAAAGGAAAATGAAACGAACCTGTCCGGTGAGGACATCAGGGAAGGTTTGACGGCCATTATAAGTGTTAAGATCGAGGAACCTCAGTTTGAGGGCCAGACAAAGCAGAAATTAGGCAACAGCGAGGTAAGGGGGGCGGTGGATAACCTCTTAAGGGAACAGTTTACCTATTATTTAGAGCAGAATCCAAGCCTTTCAAAAATTATATGCGACAAATCCATCCTCGCTCAGCGGGCAAGAGCCGCGGCCAGAAAGGCCAGGGATTTAACCAGGAGAAAAACCGCCCTTGAGGGAATGGCCCTTCCTGGAAAGCTCGCGGACTGTTCCGATAAAAATCCGGAAAATTGCGAAATCTACATCGTAGAGGGAGACAGTGCCGGTGGTTCTGCAAAGACAGCCCGTTCCAGAAACACCCAGGCCATCCTTCCCTTGCGAGGAAAAATCCTTAACGTTGAGAAGGCAAGGCTTGACAGGATTTATGCCAATGCGGAAATAAGGGCCATGATTACCGCATTTGGAACAGGAATCCATGAGGACTTTGATTTAAGCAAATTAAGATATCATAAAATCATCATCATGACCGATGCCGACGTGGATGGTGCCCATATCAGCACCTTGCTTCTCACCTTTTTATACCGCTTCATGCCGGAACTTATCCGGGAAGGCTATGTATATCTGGCACAGCCTCCTTTATTCAAGGTGGAAAAAAATAAAAAGGTATGGTATGCCTACGACGTTGAGGAACTAAATTCCATCCTGAAGGAAATCGGCCGTGATAATAACAATAAGATCCAGCGTTATAAAGGTCTGGGAGAGATGGACGCAGAACAGCTCTGGGAAACCACCATGGATCCGGAACGAAGAGTCCTTCTGCGTGTCGTCATGAATGAGGACACCACATCCGAAATGGATTTAACCTTTACCACCTTAATGGGCGATCAGGTAGAGCCAAGACGTGAATTTATCGAAGCCAACGCCAAATATGTACAGAATCTTGATGTTTAATTGGAGGAAATAAAATGGAACCAAATATCTTTGATAAAGTTCATAATGTGGACCTAAAAAAGACCATGGAAAAATCGTATATCGATTATGCCATGAGCGTCATTGTTTCCAGAGCCCTGCCTGATGTAAGAGACGGTTTAAAACCGGTTCAGCGTAGAGTTCTGTATTCCATGATCGAGCTCAACAACGGTCCGGATAAACCACACCGTAAATGTGCCCGTATCGTCGGTGATACCATGGGTAAATACCATCCTCATGGCGACAGCTCCATTTACGGAGCGCTGGTGAATTTGGCACAGGAGTGGTCTACCAGATATCCGTTGGTGGATGGTCATGGAAACTTCGGTTCCGTGGATGGAGACGGCGCGGCTGCCATGCGATATACGGAAGCCCGCTTAAGTAAGATTTCCATGGAGATGCTTGCGGATATCAACAAAGATACCGTTGATTACAGCCCCAACTTTGACGAGACAGAGAGGGAACCGGATGTCCTTCCGGCCCGTTATCCCAATCTTCTGGTAAATGGTACCTCAGGCATTGCTGTTGGTATGGCTACCAACATCCCACCTCACAACTTAAGAGAGGTCATCAATGCGGTCGTTCATATTATTGACAATCAGGTGGAAGAAAACAGAGAAACCACCATGGAAGAAATCCTGGAAATCATCAAAGGACCTGACTTTCCAACCGGAGCAACCATCCTCGGAAAACGGGGAATTGAAGAAGCATACCGCACTGGTAGAGGAAAAATCCGTGTCAGGGCTGTCAGCGATATTGAGGCTATGGCAAACGGAAAAAGCCGGATCATTGTAACCGAGCTTCCATACATGGTTAATAAAGCCCGCCTCATTGAAAAAATTGCAGAATTGGTGAAGGATAAAAAGATAGACGGCATTACTGACTTACGGGATGAGTCCGACCGTTCCGGTATGAGGATCTGTGTTGAGCTCCGCCGGGATGCGAATGCCAATGTAATACTTAATCAGCTGATCAAACATACCCAGCTTCAGGATACCTTTGGTGTGATCATGATTGCACTTGTTAAAAATAGTTCCGGTGTTCTGGAACCAAAAGTGTTAAACATCCTTCAGATGTTAAATTATTATCTGGATCATCAGAAGGAAGTTGTTACCAGAAGAATCCGTTACGATTTAAATAAAGCAGAAGAAAGAGCCCACATATTGCAAGGCTTGCTCATTGCCCTGGATAATATTGAAGAAGTCATCAGGATTATCCGCGGTTCGGCAAATGTCCAGGCAGCCAAGGCAGAACTCATGAGCCGCTTTGGCTTAAGCGATGTCCAGTCCCAGGCCATTGTTGATATGCGTCTGAGAGCTCTTACCGGTTTGGAAAGAGAAAAGCTTGAGAACGAATTCAGGGAGCTGGAAGCCAGGATTGCAGAATTAAAGGCCATCCTTGCTGATGAGAAAAAGCTTTTAGCAGTGATCAAGGAGGAAATATCCATCATTTCCGCAAAGTTCGGAGATGACAGAAGAACCTCCATCGGCTTTGATGAATACGATATGTCCATGGAAGACTTGATTCCCGATGAAAACACCATCGTCGCCATGACAAAACTGGGATATATTAAGAGGATGTCTATTGACAACTTCAAGAACCAGAACCGGGGCGGCAGGGGAATCAAGGGAATGCAGACCATTGACCAGGATTACATCGAAGACCTGATGATGACAACAACCCATCATTACCTGATGTTCTTTACTAATACAGGCCGTGTTTACCGGTTAAAGACCTATATGATTCCGGAAGGAAGCAGAACATCCAGAGGAACTGCAATTGTGAACCTTCTGCAGATGCTTCCAGGAGAAAGCATTACAGCTATCATCCCCATGAAAGAATACGACGATGACAAGTTCCTCTTCATGGCAACCAAAAACGGAATGGTAAAGAAAACACCTATGAGGGAATACGCCAATGTCCGTAAGAACGGCCTTCAGGCCATTGTCCTTCGGGAAAATGATGAACTGATTGAGGTTAAAGCAACCGACGATACAAAGGATATTTTCCTGGTAACAAAAAAGGGCCAGTGCATCCGGTTCCATGAAAAGGATGTCCGTATCACAGGACGTGTATCCATTGGTGTTATCGGTATGAAGCTTAATAATGATGACCAGGTCGTTGGCATGCAGAAGGAGTCCCAGGGTCCAAAGCTTTTGATCGTATCTGCTAACGGTATGGGCAAGCGTACTCCTATTGAAGAATTTACTCCTCAAAGAAGAGGCGGAAAGGGCGTTCTGTGTTATAAGATCACAGAGAAGACTGGTGATATCGTAGGAGCCAAGCTGGTTGAGGATGACCATGATCTCCTTCTGATCACAACCGAAGGTATCGTGATCCGTATTTCTGTCAATGATATCTCTGTGATAGGCAGAAATACATCAGGAGTGAAGTTAATGAACATTGATCAGGATTCTGATATCAAAGTTGCCAGCATTGCCAAGGTACGGGATGACGGAAGCAAGTCCGACGGAGAAGGCCTGGAAGAATTGGATATCCAGGATGAAGTGATTCTGGAAGAAATCACCGAAACGGATGAGGTTCCTGAAGAGGAATAAAATTTTAACACGAATGATATTGTAATATTTAATTTTTTATATTATAATGTTTACCATCAATAATTCAGTAAAAGACTTTGAATGCAGAAATAATAATTTTACTGCATTCAAAGTCTTTTCCTTATTGAAATTTAGCAGGAAGATTCTGCATGGACAAAATGTGTCCTAAAAAAAGGAGGAATACCAGCTTGGACAGTGACCCAGGCGCGGCGCAGATAGCCGCACAGATTTTATTATTAATTGCTTTAACCTTAATGAATGCATTCTTCGCGGGAGCGGAAATGGCTGTTGTATCAGTCAACAAAAACAGGATCCGGATGCTGGCTGACAGCGGAAATAAGAAGGCAGCTTTGATTCAAAAGCTTTCTGAAGATTCAACCGGCTTTCTTTCAACCATCCAGGTAGCTATAACCTTTGCCGGGTTCTTTTCCAGTGCATCCGCTGCAACAGGAATTTCACAGATACTTGGTGGAAAGATGCTGGCTTTGGGAATCCCCTACAGCCGTAGTATTGCCATGGTGACAGTAACCATTATCCTGTCTTACTTTAACCTGGTATTCGGAGAACTGGTACCGAAACGGATTGCATTGCAAAAGGCGGAATGGTTCAGCTTATTCGCTGTACGTCCTATTTACTTCGTATCAAAAGTCATGGCTCCGTTCATAAGGCTGCTTTCTATGTCAACCAATGGAATCTTAAAGCTTCTTGGCATGAAAACGGATAATCTGGAGGAAGAAATTTCAGAAGAAGAAATTCGATCTATGCTCCAACTGGGTCGGGAAAGCGGAGTGTTCAATAAAATCGAAGAGGAAATGATTACTTCTATATTTCTCTTTGATGATAAAAGAGCCAGAGAAATCATGACCCCCAGACAGGATATGGTGGCAGTGGATATCAAAAATCCCATGGAACTTGTCCTTAATGAGATACTGGACAGCAGACATTCCAGAATTCCAGTTTATGAAGAAGAAATTGATAATATTATCGGTATTTTATCCATGAAGGATTTTATCATAGAAATGAATAAGTATGATCAGGCGGGTATTGATATCCGAACCATCATGCAGAAGCCTTATTTTATACCGGAAAATAAAAAGACAGATGATTTATTTCTGGAAATGAAAAAAAGTAAAACTAAAATGGCCATCCTGGTGGATGAGTACGGAGGAGTTTCCGGTCTTATCACCATGGAGGATTTGATTGAGGAAATTGTAGGGGATATCCCTGATGAATATGATGATTGGGAACCGGAGCTGATAGAAGTGGAACCTAATGTATATAAAGCGGCAGGAAGTATATCCCTGTATGATTTGGATGATGTGCTTCATGAAGAAATTGAAAGCTCCTGTGATACCTTGTCAGGATATCTGATCGAAATACTTGGTTTTATACCAAAGAAATCACAGCTTCCTTTGGAGCTGGAGGATGAAAAGAATCTTTATACCATTTTAGAGATGGAAGATAAAGTAATAAAGAATGCCATTGTCCGGATAAAGGAAAAATAATTTAAAACTGCATAAAAAAGTTGTCCAGCTTAAAGAGCCAGGACAACTTTTTTTGTATGCAGCTGTAAAGTTCTGTACTAGAAGGTCACTTCCAGGTTATCAGTCAGCATTTGGATGAAGGTTTCATGGTCTTTGACCTGAATCAGTTTCTTAATAAATTCCCTGTCCGTGAGCATCATGGTGAGAGGCTCAAAGATTTCATTAAAAATATATCGGTCATTCTTGTTAAAACACATCATGATGATCAGGTAAACAGGCTTGCCGTTCCATGAGACAGGAGAATCTGATATCAAAATATTCAGCCCGGTTTTTTCTGCATGCATTTTCATTGCATGAGGGATTGCAAAGTCATGAAATGCAGTAGATGAAAGTTTTTCACGTGTGTAGATATCTTCCCGGAATGTCTCATCAACATAACCTAACCGATGCATTTTACTGGCCAGATATTCGATTGCATCCCCCTCTGTGTTTAAGTCATTTCTTCTTTCAAAGAATTCAGGGATAATCAGAAGCTCCAAATAATTTTTAAAGGTCGCTTTCCTTTTATTGATTCTTACGGATATAATTTTATTTCTGATCACAGAAATATCCTTGTCCGTAAAAAACATTCCGATATGAACGATGTCCACCCCATAAAAGCTATGAAGAGGAACCGTAGACATTATAAAATCGCATTTAGGAACCTGTTCTAAAGCCGTATCATCCGTTATGATGTTGGTTATCAGCATTTCACAGGAAAAGTGCTGATTGATGGTATCTGTCAGACGTATATTTAAATCATAATAGTTAGGGCAGTATAATATAGCAGTTACTTTTTTATTAAGACTTTTTTGTGCTTCCAGGGTGCTCCCCAGGTGAAAAGTGATATAAGCAATTTCGTCATCATTTATGATGATCCCCGTGCGGTCTTTGATGATTCCGGATAAATATACGGATACATCATAAATTAAAGGACAGGATGTTTTAATTTCTTCTGTTAAAGGATTTTTTGAAAACTGCTGGTTCTTCGATCTTTGAAGTAAATTTCTAATATGAATGGCAAAGCGAATCAGAAATTCAGGCTCCGATAGATCAATATAATAATAAGCATTCACAGACTGAATCATCTCCTCCACCAGGTCAAAGCATTCCTTGCCGATAAAGTCCTCCAGATTTGCAGTGGTTATGCTTTTATAATCAATGGTGGTAGCTCTTGAAATCAGCAGCAGGGCAAGTTCATATATTTCCGCCTCACTATATGTGATATGAAAATGATTTTCCAATTCTTTTGTGACCTGGCTTGCCAGTTCATATTCATGATGCCGTATCTGAGCCAGTTCCTGAACATCCTGAGTATTGATATTGTGATTTTTGATTCTGTCAATGGCTATGGTAATATGCAGTACAATATTGATCAGAGAATAGTCGTTAACAAAATATTGATATTTATCAAAAATATTCAGCAATGTATTTTTTATATATTCAATTTCAATATCAGGAAAAACATGCTGAATTGTTTTTAAACTTACAAAGTTAATGTTGGACTCATCGTATAGAATAGAACTGAGCAAACGGCGTTTGTTCTTTTCCAGTCCATCAATGGACAAATTGTCCTTTTGATTCAAAAGCTTTAAATCAAACTGGCTCAGCTTCTTTTTTACAGCTCCCAGTTCATTTTTTAGTGTGGAATAGCTGATATATATGGAATCACACAAGTCGTATGCGTCAATGCCGGCTTCCTGTTTGATCAGAAGGTTGATAATATAAACCATTCTTTCCTGGGAAGACTGGGGGATGTGAGTGCCGGAGTCATTTAATATTTTTCTTCCGGCCTCTGCTTTTATAGCATATCCCTTCCTGGAAGAGAGGATGGTCTGAGGATGGTTGTCATTGATTTCTGAAATATAATTTTTTATACTTCGCTCCGATACCCCCATTTCAGCAGCTAAAGCAGAAGCAGTCATTTCATTTGTGTGCATCAGCAAGATACGAATCAATTTTAATAGTTTTGGCCCCATAGTAAAATCCTCCTTCTGTCTATTATAAGAGTCTGGAAAGGATTTTTCCACCAAAGTTTTGCACGCTCCATGTGCAAATGTCTGGTGGAATTATAAGTGGAAAAAAGTCATAATGAATACATCAAATACATTGTGAAAGCAAAATGATGTTTTCATGATCCCATAAACCTTATTATACAGATAAAGGAGGATTTTATTTATGTTAAATGTTTTACTGGTTTGCGGATCTGGTGCAAGCTCCGGATTTATGGCAGCTAATATAAGAAAGGCAGCGGCTGCCAAAAAAATGGAGATTAATATTAAGGCCAGAGGAGAAAGTGAAATCGAAAACTATATTGACGAAATTGATGCCCTTATGGTAGGACCTCACCTGGCTTATATTATGGATGAAATTGAAGAATACACAGGTGGAAAGGCTGTTAAGGTCATCTTAATGAAACCGGAGTACTATTCCACATTAAATGGAGATATGGCTTTGGAGCATTTACTAAGTGAAATGGGCTGAGTGAATAAGGAGGAGGAGAAGGATGAAACAGTTAATTCATTGGTTAGAGCATAGTTTTGCACCAAAGATGAACAAAATTAATAACAATGTATGGGTTACCACTTTAAAAGATTCTATTATGCAGGTGCTTCCGTTTATTTTGTTAGGATCAATATTCTGCTTTTTAACTGTCCCTGGAGAAGTCTTTGGCTGGGAGTGGTGGCCAAATTTCTGGACTCCCTTTGGCTGGACTATGGGGTTGTTATCATTATTTGTGGCATTTTTAATACCATTTAACTTAATGGAAAAAAAGCGTCTGCGCAGACAGAGAATTATTGCAGCACTTTCCGGTGTAGTAGCATTTTTAATTATTATTTCTCCTCAGGTGATAAGGGATGGCCAAGCTGGGTTTCAGCATGCTTCTTTAGGAGCCGGAGGTATGTTTGTAGCAATTACAGCAGGTGCTTTTACAGGTTTTATTATGGGGATATTCGGAAAGTTCTCATTTTTTAAAGAGGATTCCGTAATACCTGATTTTGTTAGGGCCTGGTTTGATTTAATGTTACCGGCTGGCATCATCGTTTGTTCTCTTTGGATTTTGGTAGATCTGCTTGGGATTGATCTTTATAATATATTACTGTCATTATTTATGCCAATCTCCAATGTTATGCAGACTCCCTGGGGATTTGTACTTTCTCTTTCCCTTGTTTGTTTTTTATATTCCCTGGGAATTTCAAGCTGGGTTCTTACACCCGTCTACAAGCCGGCGATGCTCATGGCTATTACCGCCAATGTTACCATGGCAGCGGCCGGAACGGCTACTCATGAGACACTGAACCTGGTCACTGATCCAACGGTATACTCTGCTTATTTATGGATCGGTGGAATCGGATGCACATTGCCGTTAGTTATTATGCTCATATTTGCAAAGAGCAATAAATTAAGAGCACTCGGACGTGCCTGTTTCGTACCTGCAATTTTTAATATTAACGAGCCGGTCGTATTCGGCTGCATTGCATGGAATCCAATTATGATGATTCCCATGTGGCTGATGGGAATCGTACTTCCCACGGTAGTCTGGATCTTTACAAAGGTAATTCCATTCGCACCGATTCCTACCAGGGTGTTTGATATGTGGTATTGTCCATTTCCTATTTCCACATGGCTGACAACAGGAAGTATCAAAGGCATAATTTTAATGGCTGCCTGTGCATTGATCTCAACTGTAATATGGTATCCATTTTTCCGTATCTATGACAGTCAGGAGACAGAAGCGGAGAAAAAAGCAGAGGAAAAGAAATAAGTAATAAGAAGGGTGATAAAAAATGGATGAAAAAACACTAGAATCTGCAATGAGTATTATTATGAATGCGGGAGACGCACGTTTACTGTGCAAAGAAGCATTAACAGCCATTGCTGATCAGGATTTTATTTTAGCCAATGAAAAAATGAAGGATGCGCAGAAAAAGATTACTGAGGCACACCGGATCCAGACAGATGCCATTCAGGGAGAAACAAGAGGAGAAAAAACAGAGTATTCATTGATTTTCGCCCATGCACAGGATACATTAATGACCATATACAGTGAAATCAATATTGCAAAGCAAATGATCAAAATCTTTGAAAGTTGGGAAAAGCGTTTGAAATGCTTAGAACATCAGGAATAGATTTATAAAATCGGGAAGGAAGGGAGAAAATCATGAAGAGAGTACCAAAAGGTTTCCCATCAAATTTTATGTGGGGAGGTGCTGTAGCGGCAAATCAGCTGGAGGGTGCTTATGACCTGGACGGCAAAGGCCTATGCCTGGCAGATATTAACGAGTTTCAAAAAGATCTACCCATTGAAAAGCGTTCCAATGGAGAAATAACCAGATCGTATATAGAGGAAGCCTTACAAAGCAATGATAAAAATTTTCCCAAAAGGAGAGGCATAGATTTTTACCATACCTATCCTGAGGATTTAAAAATGCTGGCTGATCTGGGATTAAAAACATTCAGAACTTCCATTAACTGGGCCAGAATCTATCCAAACGGAGATGATAGCCAGCCAAATGAGAAGGGACTTGAATTTTATGATAAATTATTTGATGAGATCATTAAAAATGGTATGGAGCCAATGATCACCATTTCTCATTATGAGATGCCGCTTCACTTAACCACTGCATATAAAGGCTGGTATTCCAGAGAGACCATTGATTTTTTCGTTAAGTATTGCAAAACAGTATTCGACCGGTATGCAGGTAAGGTAAAGTACTGGATTATTGTAAATCAAATTAATTTGATCGGTCATGAGTCCTTTAATCACCTTGGAGTCCCGGAAGACACGGTTGATGATCTCCGCTCTGCAAAATATCAGGCAGTCCACCATGAGATGGTGGCATGTGCCCGGGCCACAAAATATGCACATGATAAACATCCTGAAATGCAGATCGGCATGATGCTGTGCGGCGGGCCGGAGTATGCTGCCACATGCAAGTCCGAGGATGTGTTAGCCACATTGAAACACAATCAAATGGAGTATTTTTTTGCTGATGTATTGCTTCGGGGATATTATCCCGGCTATGCATACCGTTTCTTCGAGGATTGGAATATTAAGCTTACATTTGAAGACAGTGATGAAGAGGAATTAAAAAATACAGCTGACTTTTTCTCATTTTCATATTATTATACTCAGATATGTTCAAAGGAGAGTTATGAGAAGGGGAATGAGGCATACAGGAATAAGCAGCTGCCGGCAAACCCGTGGGGATGGACCATTGATCCCGTTGGGCTCAGAATCTTATTAAATGAATTTTATGACAGATATCAAAAGCCTATTTATATAACCGAAAATGGAGTAGGTTACTACGATGAAGTAGAAAATGGAGAAATTCATGATTCCTACAGAGTGGACTATCTCCGGGCCCATATTGAACAGATGAAGGAAGCCATTCGCGACGGGGTAGACCTAAGAGGCTATTATGCATGGGGTCCGATCGATATTATTTCCTGCTCTTCCTGTGAAATGAGCAAACGTTATGGTTTTATTTATGTAGATTATGACGATTATGGAAATGGAACAGGAAAAAGAATCAAAAAGGACAGCTATGCATGGATGAAAAAAGTGATTGCATCGGGCGGTGAGGATCTGGCTTAACAGGAGGTGCTTTGTGAAGCAGTTTGAATTTGTAGTTCGGGATGCTATGGGGATTCATGCCAGGCCGGCAGCAGATATGGCTGCAGCAGCCAAGAAGTTTACCTCTCTTATCTTATTAAAAAAAGAAGAGATGGAAGCTGATCTAAAAAATCCTCTTGCAATTATGAGATTAGCAGTCAAACAGGAAGAACGGGTAACAATAACAGCCATTGGAGATGATGAAAACCAGGCGATTGAGCAGTTGAAAGATCTGATTGTAAACATTGGATTATCCTAAAACCGTTTAATTCCATGAATGTAAGGAAGTACGCTTGACAATGATCCTTCAAATTGATAAAATATAAACTGAAACTATATCAATTACAGATCAAGGAAGTTCGATTTGCCAAGTGGTACGTCGAACGGCTGATTTTCTAAGCATCGTCGGCACTATGTTTGACTGTTTGATTTTGCTGGAAAATTATATCTATGAAATAGGGGAATCATATGACAAGTGAGTTTGCAGTAGCGGTTCATGGAGTAGTTTATTTAAACCAGAGGAAGGTCACCATTTCCAGTGAGGAACTGGCTTCCAATGTATGCACCAATCCTGCCCGGGTAAGAAAGGTGATGGCAAAATTAAAAAAAGCCGGAATAATCACAACGAAGGAAGGGCTGGAGGGCGGCTATCATTTTGGCAAAGATTCCTCAGAAGTAAATTTAAGAAGCATTTGTGATGCTTTGGATGTTACCTTTGTATCCTCTTCCTGGAAATCCGGTAATGTAGATACCCCTTGTATGATTGCTTCTGGTATGTCAGGAGTCATGGATGAAATTTATGGGGATTTAAATGAACTTTGCAGAAGAAGAATGGAAGAGATCACTATAAAAGATATTCAGGAAAAACTAATCAGGAATCGTCATGATTCTAAAGCATGATTTTCTCTATGAAAGAAAATCAGCTGTTGGCTGAACCTTTCAGTAAAACTTCTTTTAAATAAGGCAGGGAATGATAATTAAAGCATTCCCTGTCTTATTTTGTGTTTAAACTTGATTTCGCAATAAGAATCATTTATGATGAAATAAAACAAAGGTGCCTGCAAATCTGGAGGAATGTATGATCAGAACGGTTAAAATTGAAGAAATAACGAATAACGTAAAAGAAATGTGCATAGAAGCCAACCATGTGCTGTCAAGTGATATGGAGAAGGTATTTCTTAAGGCAGTGGATGAAGAAACCTCACCCCTCGGCAGACAGGTGCTCTGCCAGCTGAAGGAGAACTTAAAGATAGCGGGAGAAGATATGATCCCCATTTGCCAGGACACTGGGATGGCAGTTATATTTGTAAGGATAGGACAGGACGTACATATAGAAGGCGGAAACCTTACCGATGCAATCAATCAGGGAGTAAGAGAAGGGTATATAGAAGGGTATTTAAGAAAGTCTGTGGTGGAGCCGGTGGAGCGGATAAATACAAAAGATAATACCCCTGCAGTCATCCATTATGAAGTTGTGAGCGGAGATCAGATAGATATAACAGTTGCTCCCAAAGGGTTTGGAAGTGAAAACATGAGCCGCATATTCATGTTAAAGCCCTCGGATGGATTGGAAGGGATCAAGGATTCCATATTAAACGCAGTTAAGGAAGCCGGACCAAATGCATGTCCTCCCATGGTGGTTGGAGTAGGAATTGGCGGAACGTTTGAAAAATGTGCCCAGTTAGCCAAGCAGGCATTGACCAGGGATATTGAGAAACGATCCTCTATTCCCTATGTAAAAGACTTAGAATCTGAGATGCTTGAGAAAATCAACAAGCTTGGAATCGGGCCTGGAGGTCTGGGGGGAAGGATCACCGCCCTGGCCGTAAATATTGAAACCTATCCGACTCACATAGCTGGGCTGCCTGTGGCAGTTAACATCTGTTGTCATGTAAACAGACATGCACACAGGGTCATATAATGATTGGAGCAAAGAATGGAGGAAACCATGGATCATCACATAAAGGTACCGATCAGCAGGGAAGATGCAAAGAACTTAAGTGCAGGAGATTACGTTTATCTGACTGGGACCATTTATACTGCACGGGATGCCGCTCATAAAAGAATGAAAGAAGCTTTGGACCAAAAGGGAAGTCTTCCCTTTGATATAGAAGGAAATATGATTTATTATATGGGACCATCCCCAGCCAGGGAAGGACGCCCCATCGGTTCCGCCGGACCGACCACAGCCAGCCGCATGGATAAGTACACGCCCCTTCTTCTGGATATGGGAATGGGAGGAATGATCGGAAAGGGGAAAAGAAGCAAAGAAGTCATAGAGGCCATTGTAAGAAACGAGTCCGTTTATTTTGCAGCGGTGGGAGGAGCCGGAGCTCTTCTTTCTAAATGCATCCTTTCCTCTGAAGTAATTGCTTATGAAGATTTAGGAACAGAGGCTATAAGGCGTCTGGAAATCAAAGACTTCCCAGTGATAGTTGTCATAGACAGCAAAGGAAACAATTTATATGAAACAGCCATAGAAAGATACAGGGAGGATTAAAAATATGAATCGTATCTTCTATATGGTAGTAAGAAATCTTTTTCGTGTTCCTGTATGGTTTTACCGTATATGGAAGATGGGCCTTCCGAAGGATACTCATACCGATGAGCAGCGCTATGATTATCTCCGTCATGTAGTGAAAACGGTAAATAAAACAGGGCGCATTAAGGTTGAGGTTCAGGGAGTTGAGAATCTGCCCGCTGAAAATGGTTTTATCCTGTTTCCCAACCATCAGGGATTGTTTGATGTACTGGCTCTTATGGAAGCCTGCCCCCAACCTTTTAGTGTAGTTGTAAAAAAAGAAGCCGCCAGACTTATTTTAGTAAAGCAGGTAATCAAGGCATTAGATGGCTTTTCCATAGACCGCCAGGACATCAGGGCTTCTATGGAAATCATAACTAAGATGGCGGAAAAGGTAAAAATGGGAAAGAACTTTGCAATCTTCCCAGAGGGAACCCGTAGCCGTGAAG
>POVV01000764.1_pt1 | contig 16709 bp, 14 predicted proteins | sample 1560271 | NCBI WGS metagenome assembly POVV01 (sample SAMN08337232, study PRJNA429181) | Bioreactor metagenome, whole genome shotgun sequencing project. | biome: cows' rumen and soil; feature: anaerobic; isolation source: anaerobic chemostat enrichment culture, galacturonate as sole carbon... | reverse complement strand
CTTCACGGCTACGGGTTCCCTCTGGGAAGATTGCAAAGTTCTTTCCCATTTTTACCTTTTCCGCCATCTTAGTTATGATTTCCATAGAAGCCCTGATGTCCTGGCGGTCTATGGAAAAGCCATCTAAGGCCTTGATTACCTGCTTTACTAAAATAAGTCTGGCGGCTTCTTTCTTTACAACTATACTAAAAGATTTGGGACAAGCTTCCATAAGAGCCAGTACGTCAAATAATCCCTGATGGTTGGGAAACAGGATAAAACCATTTTCAGCGGGCAGATTCTCAACTCCCTGAACCTCTACCTTAATGCGCCCTGTTTTATTTACCGTTTTCACCACATGACGGAGATAATCATAGCGCTGCTCATCGGTGTGAGTATCTTTTGGAAGGCCCATCCTCCATATACGGTAAAACCATACGGGAACACGAAAAAGATTTCTTACTACCATATAAAAGATACGATTCATATTTTTAATCCTCCCTGTATCTTTCTATGGCTGTTTCATATAAATTGTTTCCTTTGCTGTCTATGACAACTACCACTGGAAAGTCTTTGATTTCCAGACGCCTTATGGCCTCTGTTCCTAAATCTTCATAAGCAATTACTTCAGAGGAAAGGATGCATTTAGAAAGAAGAGCTCCGGCCCCTCCCACCGCCGCAAAATAAACGGACTCGTTTCTTACTATGGCCTCTATGACTTCTTTGCTTCTTTTCCCTTTTCCTATCATTCCCCCCATTCCCATATCCAGAAGAAGAGGAGTGTACTTATCCATACGGCTGGCTGTGGTCGGTCCGGCGGAACCGATGGGGCGTCCTTCCCTGGCTGGGGATGGTCCCATATAATAGATCATGTTTCCTTCTATATCAAAGGGAAGACGTCCCTTTTGGTCCAAAGCTTCTTTCATTCTTTTATGAGCGGCATCCCGGGCAGTATAAATGGTCCCAGTCAGATAAACATAATCTCCTGCACTTAAGCTCTTTGCATCTTCCCTGCTGATCGGTACCTTTATGTGATGATCCATGGTTTCCTCCATTCTTTGCTCCAATCATTATATGACCCTGTGTGCATGTCGGTTTACATGACAACAGATATTAACTGCCACAGGCAGTCCGGCTATGTGAGTCGGATAGGTTTCAATATTAACAGCCAGGGCGGTGATCCTTCCTCCCAGACCTCCGGGCCCGATTCCAAGCTTGTTGATTTTCTCAAGCATCTCTGATTCTAAGTCTTTTACATAGGCAATAGTGGATCGTTTCTCAATATCCCTGGTCAATGCCTGCTTGGCTAACTGGGCACATTTTTCAAACGTTCCGCCGATTCCTACTCCAACCACCATGGGAGGACATGCATTTGGTCCGGCTTCCTTAACGGCAGTTAATATGGAATCCTTGATTCCTTCCAATCCATCCGCGGGCTTTAACATAAATATGCGGCTCATGTTTTCACTTCCAAACCCTTTGGGAGCAACTGTAATATCTATCTGATCTCCGCTCACAACTTCATAATGGATGACTGCAGGCGTATTATCTTTTGTGTTTACCCGCTCCACCGGCTCCACGACAGACTTTCTTAAATACCCTTCTGCATACCCTTCTCTTACTCCCTGATTGATTGCATCGGTAAGGTTTCCGCCTTCTATATGCACGTCCTGCCCTATCTTTATAAATATCACTGCCATCCCAGTATCCTGGCAAATGGGGATCATATCTTCTCCCGCAATCTTTAAGTTCTCCTTCAGCTGGCTAAGCACCTGTCTGCCAAGGGGGGAGGTTTCTTCATCCACTGCCTTTAGAAATACCCTCTCCATATCACTTGACAGCACATGGTTGGCTTCTATGCACATTTCTTTTACGTTCTTCGTTATTTCTTCAATTTTAACCGTTCTGATCATACATTCCTCCAGATTTGCAGGCACCTTTGTTTTATTTCATCATAAATGATTCTTATTGTGAAATCAAGTTCAAACACAAAATAAGGCAGGGGATGCTTAAATTATCATTCCCTGCCTTATTTAAAAGAAGCTTCATTCACTGAAAGGTTCAGCCAACAGCTGATTTCCTTCATAAAGAAAATCCTGCTTTAGAATCAAAACGATTCCTGATTAGTTTTTCCTGAATATCTTTTATCGTGATCTCTTCCATTCTTCTTCTGCAAAGCTCATTTAAATCCCCATAAATTTCATCCATGACTCCTGACATTCCAGAAGCAATCATGCAGGGGGTATCTACATTTCCGGATTTCCAGGAAGAAGATACAAAGGTAACATCCAAAGCATCACAAATGCTTCTTAAATTTACTTCTGAGGAATCTTTGCCAAAATGATAGCCGCCCTCCAGCCCTTCCTTCGTTGTGATTATTCCGGCTTTTTTTAATTTTGCCATCACCTTTCTTACCCGGGCAGGATTGGTGCATACATTGGAAGCCAGTTCCTCACTGGAAATGGTGACCTTCCTCTGGTTTAAATAAACTACTCCATGAACCGCTACTGCAAACTCACTTGTCATATGATTCCCCTATTTCATAGATATAATTTTCCAGCAAAATCAAACAGTCAAACATAGTGCCGACGATGCTTAGAAAATCAGCCGTTCGACGTACCACTTGGCAAATCGAACTTCCTTGATCTGTAATTGATATAGTTTCAGTTTATATTTTATCAATTTGAAGGATCATTGTCAAGCGTACTTCCTTACATTCATGGAATTAAACGGTTTTAGGATAATCCAATGTTTACAATCAGATCTTTCAACTGCTCAATCGCCTGGTTTTCATCATCTCCAATGGCTGTTATTGTTACCCGTTCTTCCTGTTTGACTGCTAATCTCATAATTGCAAGAGGATTTTTTAGATCAGCTTCCATCTCTTCTTTTTTTAATAAGATAAGAGAGGTAAACTTCTTGGCTGCTGCAGCCATATCTGCTGCCGGCCTGGCATGAATCCCCATAGCATCCCGAACTACAAATTCAAACTGCTTCACAAAGCACCTCCTGTTAAGCCAGATCCTCACCGCCCGATGCAATCACTTTTTTCATCCATGCATAGCTGTCCTTTTTGATTCTTTTTCCTGTTCCATTTCCATAATCGTCATAATCTACATAAATAAAACCATAACGTTTGCTCATTTCACAGGAAGAGCAGGAAATAATATCGATCGGACCCCATGCATAATAGCCTCTTAGGTCTACCCCGTCGCGAATGGCTTCCTTCATCTGTTCAATATGGGCCCGGAGATAGTCCACTCTGTAGGAATCATGAATTTCTCCATTTTCTACTTCATCGTAGTAACCTACTCCATTTTCGGTTATATAAATAGGCTTTTGATATCTGTCATAAAATTCATTTAATAAGATTCTGAGCCCAACGGGATCAATGGTCCATCCCCACGGGTTTGCCGGCAGCTGCTTATTCCTGTATGCCTCATTCCCCTTCTCATAACTCTCCTTTGAACATATCTGAGTATAATAATATGAAAATGAGAAAAAGTCAGCTGTATTTTTTAATTCCTCTTCATCACTGTCTTCAAATGTAAGCTTAATATTCCAATCCTCGAAGAAACGGTATGCATAGCCGGGATAATATCCCCGAAGCAATACATCAGCAAAAAAATACTCCATTTGATTGTGTTTCAATGTGGCTAACACATCCTCGGACTTGCATGTGGCAGCATACTCCGGCCCGCCGCACAGCATCATGCCGATCTGCATTTCAGGATGTTTATCATGTGCATATTTTGTGGCCCGGGCACATGCCACCATCTCATGGTGGACTGCCTGATATTTTGCAGAGCGGAGATCATCAACCGTGTCTTCCGGGACTCCAAGGTGATTAAAGGACTCATGACCGATCAAATTAATTTGATTTACAATAATCCAGTACTTTACCTTACCTGCATACCGGTCGAATACTGTTTTGCAATACTTAACGAAAAAATCAATGGTCTCTCTGGAATACCAGCCTTTATATGCAGTGGTTAAGTGAAGCGGCATCTCATAATGAGAAATGGTGATCATTGGCTCCATACCATTTTTAATGATCTCATCAAATAATTTATCATAAAATTCAAGTCCCTTCTCATTTGGCTGGCTATCATCTCCGTTTGGATAGATTCTGGCCCAGTTAATGGAAGTTCTGAATGTTTTTAATCCCAGATCAGCCAGCATTTTTAAATCCTCAGGATAGGTATGGTAAAAATCTATGCCTCTCCTTTTGGGAAAATTTTTATCATTGCTTTGTAAGGCTTCCTCTATATACGATCTGGTTATTTCTCCATTGGAACGCTTTTCAATGGGTAGATCTTTTTGAAACTCGTTAATATCTGCCAGGCATAGGCCTTTGCCGTCCAGGTCATAAGCACCCTCCAGCTGATTTGCCGCTACAGCACCTCCCCACATAAAATTTGATGGGAAACCTTTTGGTACTCTCTTCATGATTTTCTCCCTTCCTTCCCGATTTTATAAATCTATTCCTGATGTTCTAAGCATTTCAAACGCTTTTCCCAACTTTCAAAGATTTTGATCATTTGCTTTGCAATATTGATTTCACTGTATATGGTCATTAATGTATCCTGTGCATGGGCGAAAATCAATGAATACTCTGTTTTTTCTCCTCTTGTTTCTCCCTGAATGGCATCTGTCTGGATCCGGTGTGCCTCAGTAATCTTTTTCTGCGCATCCTTCATTTTTTCATTGGCTAAAATAAAATCCTGATCAGCAATGGCTGTTAATGCTTCTTTGCACAGTAAACGTGCGTCTCCCGCATTCATAATAATACTCATTGCAGATTCTAGTGTTTTTTCATCCATTTTTTATCACCCTTCTTATTACTTATTTCTTTTCCTCTGCTTTTTTCTCCGCTTCTGTCTCCTGACTGTCATAGATACGGAAAAATGGATACCATATTACAGTTGAGATCAATGCACAGGCAGCCATTAAAATTATGCCTTTGATACTTCCTGTTGTCAGCCATGTGGAAATAGGAAATGGACAATACCACATATCAAACACCCTGGTAGGAATCGGTGCGAATGGAATTACCTTTGTAAAGATCCAGACTACCGTGGGAAGTACGATTCCCATCAGCCACATGGGAATCATCATAATTGGATTCCATGCAATGCAGCCGAATACGACCGGCTCGTTAATATTAAAAATTGCAGGTACGAAACAGGCACGTCCGAGTGCTCTTAATTTATTGCTCTTTGCAAATATGAGCATAATAACTAACGGCAATGTGCATCCGATTCCACCGATCCATAAATAAGCAGAGTATACCGTTGGATCAGTGACCAGGTTCAGTGTCTCATGAGTAGCCGTTCCGGCCGCTGCCATGGTAACATTGGCGGTAATAGCCATGAGCATCGCCGGCTTGTAGACGGGTGTAAGAACCCAGCTTGAAATTCCCAGGGAATATAAAAAACAAACAAGGGAAAGAGAAAGTACAAATCCCCAGGGAGTCTGCATAACATTGGAGATTGGCATAAATAATGACAGTAATATATTATAAAGATCAATCCCAAGCAGATCTACCAAAATCCAAAGAGAACAAACGATGATGCCAGCCGGTAACATTAAATCAAACCAGGCCCTAACAAAATCAGGTATTACGGAATCCTCTTTAAAAAATGAGAACTTTCCGAATATCCCCATAATAAAACCTGTAAAAGCACCTGCTGTAATTGCTACAAACATACCTCCGGCTCCTAAAGAAGCATGCTGAAACCCAGCTTGGCCATCCCTTATCACCTGAGGAGAAATAATAATTAAAAATGCTACTACACCGGAAAGTGCTGCAATAATTCTCTGTCTGCGCAGACGCTTTTTTTCCATTAAGTTAAATGGTATTAAAAATGCCACAAATAATGATAACAACCCCATAGTCCAGCCAAAGGGAGTCCAGAAATTTGGCCACCACTCCCAGCCAAAGACTTCTCCAGGGACAGTTAAAAAGCAGAATATTGATCCTAACAAAATAAACGGAAGCACCTGCATAATAGAATCTTTTAAAGTGGTAACCCATACATTGTTATTAATTTTGTTCATCTTTGGTGCAAAACTATGCTCTAACCAATGAATTAACTGTTTCATCCTTCTCCTCCTCCTTATTCACTCAGCCCATTTCACTTAGTAAATGCTCCAAAGCCATATCTCCATTTAATGTGGAATAGTACTCCGGTTTCATTAAGATGACCTTAACAGCCTTTCCACCTGTGTATTCTTCAATTTCATCCATAATATAAGCCAGGTGAGGTCCTACCATAAGGGCATCAATTTCGTCAATATAGTTTTCGATTTCACTTTCTCCTCTGGCCTTAATATTAATCTCCATTTTTTTGGCAGCCGCTGCCTTTCTTATATTAGCTGCCATAAATCCGGAGCTTGCACCAGATCCGCAAACCAGTAAAACATTTAACATAAATAAAATCCTCCTTTATCTGTATAATAAGGTTTATGGGATCATGAAAACATCATTTTGCTTTCACAATGTATTTGATGTATTCATTATGACTTTTTTCCACTTATAATTCCACCAGACATTTGCACATGGAGCGTGCAAAACTTTGGTGGAAAAATCCTTTCCAGACTCTTATAATAGACAGAAGGAGGATTTTACTATGGGGCCAAAACTATTAAAATTGATTCGTATCTTGTTGATGCACACAAACGAAATGACCGCTTCTGCTTTAGCTGCTGAAATGGGGGTATCGGAGCGAAGTATAAAAAATTATATTTCAGAAATCAATGACAACCATCCTCAGACCATCCTCTCTTCCAGGAAGGGGTATACGATAAAAACAGAGACCGGAAGAAAAATATTAAATGACTCCGGCACTCACATCCCCCAGTCTTCCCAGGAAAGAATGGTTTATATTATCAACCTTTTGATCAAACAGGAATCCGGCATTGACGCATACGACTTGTGCGATACCATATACATCAGCTACTCCACCTTAAAAAATGAACTGGGAGCTGTAAAAAAGAAGCTGAACCAGTTTGATTTAAAACTTTTGAATCAAAAGGACAACTTGTCCATTGAAGGACTAGAGAAGAACAAACGCCGTTTGCTCAGTTCTATTTTATACGATGAGTCCAACATTAACTTTGTAAGCTTAAAAACCATTCAGCATGTTTTTCCTGATATTGAAATTGAATATATAAAAAATACATTGCTGAATATTTTTGATAAATACCAATATTTTGTTAACGACTATTCTCTGATCAATATTGTACTGCACATTACCATAGCCATTGACAGAATCAAAAATCACAATATCAATACTCAGGATGTTCAGGAACTGGCTCAGATACGGCATCATGAATATGAACTGGCAAGCCAGGTCACGAAAGAATTGGAAAAACATTTTCATATCACATATAGTGAGGCAGAAATTTATGAGCTTGCCCTTCTTCTGATTTCCAGAGCCACCACCATTGATTATAAAAGCATAACCACTGCAAATCTGGAGGACTTTATCGGCAAGGAATGCTTTGACCTGGTGGAAGAGATGATCCAGTCAGTGAATGCTTATTATTATATTGATTTATCGGAACCTGAATTTCTGATCCGCTTTGCCATTCATATTAGAAACTTACTTCAAAGATCAAAGAACCAGCAGTTTTCTAAAAATCCCTTAACGGAAGAAATCAAAACTTCCTGTCCTTTAATTTATGATGTATCCGTATATTTATCCGGAATCATCAAAGACCGTACGGGAATCATCATAAATGATGATGAAATTGCTTATATCACTTTCCACCTGGGCAGCACCCTGGAAGCACAAAAAAGTCTTAATAAAAAAGTAACTGCTATCTTATACTGCCCTAACTATTATGATTTAAATATACGTCTGACAGATACCATCAATCAGCACTTTTCCTGTGAAATGCTGATAACCAACATCATAACGGATGATACGGCTTTAGAACAGGTTCCTAAATGCGACTTTATTATGTCTACGGTACCTCTTCACTCCTTTTATGGGGTGGATATCGTTCATATCGGAATGTTTTTTACGGATAAGGATATTTCTGTGATAAGAAATAAAATTATATCCGTAAGAATCAATAAAAGGAAAGCAACCTTTAAAAATTATTTGGAGCTGTTAATTATCCCTGAATTCTTTGAAAGAAGAAATGACTTAAAAACAGAGGGGGATACAATCGAATATCTGGCCGGTAAAATGCATCAGCTAGGTTATGTAAACGAGACCTTCCGGGAAGATATCTACATGCGTGAAAAACTTTCCTCCACTGCTTTTCATGATTTTGCAATTCCCCATGCAATGAAAATGCATGCAGAAAAGACAGGGCTGAATATATTGATTTCAGACTCCCCAGTCTCATGGAATGGAAAGCCCGTTTACTTAATTATCATGATGTGCTTTAACAAGAATGACCGCTACATTTTTAATGAAATCTTTGAGCCTCTCACCATGATGCTCACAGACAGGGAGTTTATTAAAAAACTGATTCAGGTCAAGGACCATGAAACCTTCATTCAAATGCTGACTGATAACCTGGAAGTAACTTTCTAGTAATAAATTTCATAGAAGCTCATAAAAAAAGTTGTCCAGGCTCTTAAGCTGGACAACTTTTTTATGGATTATCTAAAATTATGTTTCCTTTATCCGGACAATTACACTTTTTATTACTTTATCATCCATTTCTAAAATGGAATAATAATTCTTTTCATCCTCCAATTCCAATGGAAGCTGAGATTTCTTGGGAATATAACCAAGTATTTCTATCAGATATCCTGACAATGTATCACAGGAACTTTCTATTTCCTCATGGAGCACCCCATCCAAATCATACAGGGATATGCTTCCCACCGCTTTATAAACATGCGGTTCCATTTCAATCAGCTCCGGCTCCCAATCATCATATTCATCCGGGATATCTCCTACAATTTCTTCTATCAAATCCTCCATGGTGATAAGACCGGAAACTCCTCCGTACTCATCCACCAGGATGGCCATTTTGGTTTTGCTTTTTTTCATTTCCAGAAATAAATCATCTGTCTTTTTATTTTCCGGTATAAAATAAGGCTTCTGCATGACGGTTCGGATATCAATACCCGCCTGATCATACTTATTCATATTAATGATAAAATCCTTCATGGATAAAATACCGATAATATTATCAATTTCTTCTTCATAAACCGGAATTCTGGAATGTCTGCTGTCCAGTATCTCATTAAGGACCAGTTCCATGGGATTTTTGATATCCACTGCAACCATATCCTGTCTGGGAGTCATAATTTCTCTGGCTCTTTTATCATCAAAGAGAAAAATAGAAGTAATCATATCCTCTTCGATTTTATTGAACACTCCGCTTTCCCGACCCAGTTGGAGCATAGAACGAATTTCTTCCTCAGAAATTTCTTCCTCCAGATTGTCCGTCTTCATGCCAAGAAGCTTTAAGATTCCATTGGTTGACACAGAAAGAAGCTTAATGAACGGAGCCATGACTTTTGATACGCCGTAAATAGGACGTACTGCGAATAAGCTGAACCATTCCGCTTTTTGCAATGCAATCCGTTTAGGCACTAATTCTCCAAATACCAGGTTAAAATAAGACAGGATAATGGTTACTGTCACCATGGCAATACTACGGCTGTAGGGGATTCCCATAACCAGCATCTTATCACCGAGTATCTGTGAAATTCCTGTTGCAGCCGATGCACTGGAAAAGAAACCGGCAAAGGTTATGGCTACCTGGATGGTTGAAAGAAAACCGGTTGAATCCTCGGAAAGCTTCTGAATCAGAGCCGCCTTCTTATTTCCGCTGTCAGCCAGCATCCGGATCCTGTTTTTGTTGACTGATACAACAGCCATTTCCGCTCCCGCGAAGAATGCATTCATTAAGGTCAAAGCAATTAATAATAATATCTGTGCGGCTATCTGCGCCGCGCCTGGGTCACTGTCCAAGCTGGTATTCCTCCTTTTTTTAGGACATATTTTGTCCATGCAGGGTTTTCCTGCTAAATTTCAATAAGGAAAAGACTTTGGATGCAGTAAAATTATTATTTCTGCATTCAAAGTCCTTTACTGAATTATCGATAGTAAACATTATAATATAAAAAATTAAATATTACAATATCATTCGTGTTAAAATTTTATTCCTCTTCAGGAGCCTCATCCGTTTCGATGATTTCTTCCAAGATTACTTCATCCTGGAGATCCAATTCTTCCAGGCCTTCTCCGTCGGACTTGCTTCCGTCATCCCGTACCTTGGCAATGCTGGCAACTTTGATATCAGAATCATGGTCAATGTTCATCAGTCTCACTCCGGAAGTGTTTCTGCCGATAACAGAGATATCATTGACAGAAATGCGGATCACAATGCCTTCCGTTGTGATCAGAAGGAGATCATGGTCATCTTCAACTAACTTGGCTCCTACAATATCTCCGGTCTTTTCTGTGATCTTATAGCACAGAACACCCTTTCCGCCTCTTCTTTGAGGAGTAAATTCTTCAATTGGAGTACGTTTGCCCATACCATTGGCAGATACGATCAAAAGCTTTGGTCCCTGGGATTCCTTCTGCATGCCTACAACCTTGTCATCATCATTGAGCTTCATACCGATCACACCCATAGATACACGGCCTGTTATACGGACATCCTTTTCATGGAACCGGATGCACTGACCCTTTTTAGTTACCAGGAAAATATCCTTTGTATCGTCGGTTGCCTTAACCTCAATCAGTTCATCATTTTCCCGAAGGACAATGGCCTGGAGGCCGTTCTTACGGACATTGGCATATTCCATCATAGGTGTTTTCTTTACCATTCCGTTTCTGGTTGCCATGAATAAGAACTTGTCATCGTCGTATTCTTTCATGGGGATGATAGCCGTAATGCTCTCACCTGGAAGCATCTGCAGAAGGTTTACAATTGCGGTTCCTCTGGAGGTTCTGCTTCCTTCCGGAATCATATAGGTCTTTAACCGGTAAACACGGCCTGTATTGGTAAAGAACATCAGGTAATGATGGGTCGTTGTCATCATCAGGTCCTCGATGTAATCCTGGTCAATGGTCTGCATTCCCTTGATTCCCCTGCCGCCCCGGTTCTGGTTCTTGAAGTTGTCAATCGACATCCTCTTAATGTATCCCAGTTTCGTCATGGCGACGATGGTGCTTTCATCAGGAATCAAGTCTTCCATGGACATATCGTATTCATCAAAGCCGATGGAGGTTCTTCTGTCATCTCCATACTTTGCAGAAATGATGGATATTTCCTCCTTGATCACTGCTAAAAGCTTTTTCTCATCAGCAAGGATGGCCTTTAATTCTGCAATCCTGGCTTCCAGCTCCCTGAATTCGTTCTCAAGCTTTTCTCTTTCCAGACCGGTAAGAGCTCTCAAACGCATATCCACAATTGCCTGAGACTGGACATCGCTTAAGCCGAAACGGCTCATAAGTTCTGCCTTAGCTATCTGGACATTTGCCGAACCGCGGATGATCCTGATGACTTCATCAATATTATCCAGGGCTATGAGCAAGCCTTGCAAAATATGGGCTCTTTCTTCCGCCTTATTTAGATCGTAACGGATTCTTCTGGTAACTACTTCCTTCTGATGATCCAGATAATAATTTAACATCTGAAGGATGTTTAACACCTTTGGCTCCAGAACGCCGGAACTGTTTTTAACAAGAGCAAGCATGATCACGCCAAAGGTATCCTGAAGCTGGGTATGCTTGATCAACTGATTAAGTATTACATTGGCATTGGCATCCCGGCGGAGCTCAACACAGATTCTCATTCCGGTACGGTCAGACTCATCTCGTAAGTCGGTAATGCCGTCTATTTTCTTATCCTTTACAAGTTCTGCGATTTTTTCAATGAGACGGGCCTTATTAACCATGTAAGGAAGCTCGGTTATAATTATCCGGCTTTTTCCGTTTGCCATAGCCTCAATATCGCTGACACCCCTGACACGGATTTTTCCTCTTCCTGTGCGGTATGCTTCTTCAATTCCCCGTTTTCCGAGGATGGTTGCTCCGGTTGGGAAGTCAGGCCCTTTGATGATTTCCAGGATTTCTTCCATGGTGGTTTCCCTGTTTTCTTCCACCTGGTTGTCTATAATATGAACGACCGCATTAATGACCTCTCTCAAGTTGTGAGGAGGGATGTTGGTAGCCATACCAACAGCAATTCCTGAGGTACCATTTACCAGAAGATTGGGGTAACGGGCCGGAAGGACATCCGGTTCCCTCTCTGTTTCATCAAAGTTAGGACTGAAATCAACGGTATCTTTGTTGATATCCGCAAGCATCTCCATGGAAATCTTACTTAAGCGGGCTTCCGTATATCGCATGGCAGCCGCGCCGTCTCCATCCACGGAACCGAAGTTTCCATGGCCATCCACCAACGGATATCTGGTAGACCACTCCTGTGCCAAATTCACCAGGGCTCCGTAAATGGAGCTATCGCCATGGGGATGGTATTTACCCATGGTATCACCGACGATACGGGCACATTTACGGTGTGGTTTATCCGGACCGTTGTTGAGCTCGATCATGGAATACAGGACTCTACGCTGAACCGGCTTTAAACCGTCTCTTACATCAGGCAGGGCTCTGGAAACAATGACGCTCATGGCATAATCGATATACGATTTTTCCATGGTCTTTTTTAGGTCCACATCATGAACTTTATCAAAGATATTTGGTTCCATTTTATTTCCTCCAATTAAACATCAAGATTCTGTACGTATTTGGCGTTGGCTTCGATAAATTCACGTCTTGGCTCTACCTGATCGCCCATTAAGGTGGTAAAGGTTAAATCCATTTCGGATGTGGTGTCCTCATTCATGACGACACGCAGAAGGACTCTTCGTTCCGGATCCATGGTGGTTTCCCAGAGCTGTTCTGCGTCCATCTCTCCCAGACCTTTATAACGCTGGATCTTATTGTTATTATCACGGCCGATTTCCTTCAGGATGGAATTTAGTTCCTCAACGTCGTAGGCATACCATACCTTTTTATTTTTTTCCACCTTGAATAAAGGAGGCTGTGCCAGATATACATAGCCTTCCCGGATAAGTTCCGGCATGAAGCGGTATAAAAAGGTGAGAAGCAAGGTGCTGATATGGGCACCATCCACGTCGGCATCGGTCATGATGATGATTTTATGATATCTTAATTTGCTTAAATCAAAGTCCTCATGGATTCCTGTTCCAAATGCGGTAATCATGGCCCTTATTTCCGCATTGGCATAAATCCTGTCAAGCCTTGCCTTCTCAACGTTAAGGATTTTTCCTCGCAAGGGAAGGATGGCCTGGGTGTTTCTGGAACGGGCTGTCTTTGCAGAACCACCGGCACTGTCTCCCTCTACGATGTAGATTTCGCAATTTTCCGGATTTTTATCGGAACAGTCCGCGAGCTTTCCAGGAAGGGCCATTCCCTCAAGGGCGGTTTTTCTCCTGGTTAAATCCCTGGCCTTTCTGGCCGCGGCTCTTGCCCGCTGAGCGAGGATGGATTTGTCGCATATAATTTTTGAAAGGCTTGGATTCTGCTCTAAATAATAGGTAAACTGTTCCCTTAAGAGGTTATCCACCGCCCCCCTTACCTCGCTGTTGCCTAATTTCTGCTTTGTCTGGCCCTCAAACTGAGGTTCCTCGATCTTAACACTTATAATGGCCGTCAAACCTTCCCTGATGTCCTCACCGGACAGGTTCGTTTCATTTTCCTTTAACAGCTTGTTCTTTCTGGCATAATCATTTAAGGTGGTTGTCAGAGCATTCTTAAAGCCAGCCAGATGGGTTCCTCCTTCCGGAGTATTGATGTTATTGACAAAGCTATAAATATTTTCTGTATAGGAATCATTGTGCTGCATGGCAATCTCAACATAGATTCCGTCCTTTGTCCCTTCGCAGTAAAACACCTGATCATAAAGAAATGTTTTTCCCTTGTTTAAATAGGCGACAAACTCCTTGATGCCCCCTTCATAATGGAACACGTGCTCATGATTATCCTCTCTCTCATCTTTCAGAATAATCTTTAAGTTTTTGGTTAAAAATGCAGTTTCACGGAGACGGATCTTTAAGGTATCATAATCAAAGACCGTTTCTTCAAAAATATCTTTATCGGGAAGGAAGGTAACCTTTGTTCCATGCTCATCCGGGCCGCAATCTCCTATGATCTTTAATGGATACATGGTTTTTCCCTTTTCATAACGCTGTTTATAGATCTTTCCTTCCTGGCGGATTTCCACCTCAAGCCACTGGGAAAGAGCATTAACTACAGAAGCGCCTACGCCGTGAAGGCCGCCGGAAACTTTATATCCCCCGCCGCCGAATTTGCCGCCGGCATGGAGGATGGTAAAGGCCACCTCTACCGCCGGAATCCCGGCCTTTTTCTGGATACCTACGGGGATCCCTCGTCCGTCATCCACGACTGTAACGGAATTGTCAGAATGGACAAACACTTCTATGCTGTCGCAATATCCTGCCAGAGCCTCATCCACCGCATTGTCCACGATCTCGTAAACCAGATGATGAAGTCCCCTTGTGGATGTACTGCCGATATACATACCAGGTCTTTTTCTTACTGCTTCAAGACCCTCTAATATCTGGATTTGATCTGCACCATATTCTTGACTCATATTTGCACGCTTCCTCCTGAATTAATTTTCACTGCCTACGGTACCGCTTACCACCCTGAATATCTTATCTACGGGAAACCGGTTTCTTACAAATTCTTCCAGCCCCGTACAGGTGATCACGGTCTGTATATGATTGATTCCTGCAAGTAATTGATTTTGTCTGCTGCTGTCCAGCTCTGATAATACGTCATCCAGCAAAAGGATGGGATAATCATATACTGTTTTTTCTACCAGTTCTATTTCTGCAAGCTTTAAGGACAAAGCCGCTGTCCTCTGCTGCCCCTGGGAACCAAACCGGCGAATGTCGATTCCGTTGATGATGAAACTTAAATCATCCCGGTGGGGACCGGTAAGCGTCGTTTTCTGCTTGATATCCTGCTGCCTGCTTCGCCTTATGATATCTTCAAACGCATCCGCCTCTACATTTGGCTCATAAAGGATGCGCAGAGTTTCCTTTTCCCCGGAAAGATTCCCGTGGATGGGTCCTATGATTCCATCCAGCTGTTCTATAAATTCTTTCCGGTAACTAATCATTTCCTTCCCATATTGGACCAGCTGCATATCCCATATGTCCAAGGTTTCTTCGTAATCAGGCCGGAAAGCCATATCTTTTAAAAGTTTATTGCGCTGTGTCACAATCCTATTATACTGTACAAGGGAATGGACGTAAAGCTTATTTAGTTGACATAATTCTAAATCAACGAACCGGCGCCTTTCAGCAGGCCCGTTTTTTATGAGATTTAAGTCCTCCGGAGAAAAAAATACAACGTTGACGATTCCAAACAACTCACTGGCCTTCCTTATGGGAACGCCATTTACTGCCACGCCTTTGGCTTTATTCTTCTTCAAATGCATGTCAATCCTGTACGGAATATCTTTCTTTCTGATGTTTAGCTTGATATGCGACTCATCCCTGTCAAATTGTATGATTTCCTTATCCTTGCTCCCTCTGTGGGATTTTGTCGTAGCACAGACGTAGATTGCTTCTAAGACATTTGTTTTCCCCTGGGCATTGTCCCCATAGAGTATATTGGTTCCATGACTGAAATCCATATGTAATTCATCATAGTTGCGGTAATTCTTAAGCTCTATCGATTCAATGATCATGGATGGTGTTATTTCCTCCTATTGTCCATTCCTTTTGGACATAAAGGCATGGGCATTACTCTATTTTAATGGTTTTGCCATCAAAAGTGACTACGTCTCCGGCTCTTAATTTCTTTCCTCTCTGGTATTCTGCCTGGCCGTTGACCTGCACAAGACCATCCTCAATGACAAATTTGGCGTCAACCCCTGATCCAACCATACCGGCTGCCTTTAAGGCCTGTCCCAGCTTGATGTATTCATCCCTTAACTTGATTGTCTCCATAGTTTCCTCTCTATTGCCCATGCTTTCGGGCATAAATAGCTGCTCCTATCTTTCCTTTATCATATACGGACCGTTTAAACAGCTGCCGCATTAAAGTTGACAGGAAGGATCAGGTAAATATATTTACCCTCTTCATCCCGGATAAAGCAGGGGGATTTGGGATTCAGCATGTAAATGGTCACTTCTTCGTCATCAATAATTCTTAAGGCATCGATCAGGAACTTTGGATTAAAGCCGATCATGATGTCACTTCCTGTTTTATGAATCGGAACCTGGGCATTCATGGAACCAAAGCTGGAATTCATCTTAAGCTCCATTTCCTGATCTTCGATATTCATGATCAGGGGCTTTTTATCATTTTCCCTTACCAGGATGGTTGCCCGGTCAAGACAGTCCAAAAGTTCTCTTTTATTCACTGCGGTCTTTGTCTCATAATCGCTGGACAGCATCTGATCAATCCGGAAATATTCTCCTTCAATTAAACGGGAAACTACGATAGTATCATCAAATTCGAATAAAATGTGGTTGGTGCTGAAGAATATAAGCACTTCCTTTTCATTGTCTCCGCCAAGGATCTTGCTGACTTCATTTAAAGTCTTGCCAGGAACAATGACTTTTATATCATGATAAGTATCTTTTAATTCAATATTTCGGATAGAAATCCTGTGACCATCCAGAGAAACCACCTTTAACTGGTTTCCGGATACCTGGAAAAGCTCTCCGGTCATCATTTTAT